>JAEEGF011336922.1_pt1 | contig 298228 bp, 263 predicted proteins | sample 9134171 | NCBI WGS metagenome assembly JAEEGF01 (sample SAMN16246542, study PRJNA631951) | gut metagenome | biome: gut microbiome; feature: rumen; material: AP-attached | host: Bos | place: Iran: Karaj | collected 2018-10 | reverse complement strand
GTTCACATCAAGCGCATCTCAATTCCAGTCGATTTTTATTAGTTTTTTACATAAATCTTTTAATGAAAATTTTGTGAATGGATTGTTAAAGAAATTTTTAACATCTTGACTTTCTATTAACTTATCGTATTCGGTCTGCAAATGTATAAATAGTCAGTCTGCGTTGCTCATTGAAAAGATTTTTTCTCATAAATTGTCCAACTTTCTATCGCTTTCATATCTACTATCTCTTCTTGTATCGATACCTAAATATTCAGCAATTTTTACTAAAGTATTTCATGATACCCTTTCTCAATTAATAATACCTTTTATTGCTGTAAGGACATTTCATAATTCTTTGTTTTGAGCCACTAAATTTACGTATTCAACTTTATTTATTCTTTCCATGAATGCTGTTTTTTCAGTATTATCCAAGAACTCGTCCACATCAATTTTGTTTGTTATATTGTGATCTTGACTTCATTCAGTATTAAATACGTTGCAAATATTATTGATGTAATTATAGACATCATTGAGTGGCGTGTGTGGCGTATTATATCCTCTTATACTTTCAATTTTTGTTTTTAATGAATTTGCATCATCTGGGCTTAATCAATTTTGTAAATTTTCCAAAAAAGTGGCATCTAGCTGATTATTAAGCATTTCAGCACTTGTGTTGCTATCTATTGAGTTTATTAAAGTGTTAGCGTCTTTTATAGTCCTACTTTGGTCTGGAGTTGCTTGAAGGTTTCTGGTTTCACTTCTTTCTTGAGTTTGTTGTGACGATTCTGTATAATCGTTTCTGTTATCTGGATTCATTCAGTCTGGTCCTGGCATTTTAATAATGATAAATAATAAAAATTATATTTCTTCTAGCATCTTGTCTAATTCTGCTAGATCTTGTTCATCTTTTGCTTTGCTTTCTTCTTCCATTTGTTTCAATCTTTGCAAAGCGTCCAATCACTTTTGCAATTTTTGCTTTGCTAATTCATCTTTTGTAGTGTGTACAGCTCATTCTACTGCTTGAGCGATTATATCCAATAAATTATCATCTAAATGTCATTGCTCAACGAGAATTTTTAATCATTTAGCTAAATTCCAAATAGGTTCTAGTTGAGTAAGGATTTTTAGTAAATATTCTTTTTTGTCCATTTTTGTTTGTTAAAAATAAATTTCCATAGGACAATTATATTCGTAGATCGCTATTTTTGCAAAAAATTTGGAAAATATCATTACATTTATCTACCGTTTTTACCTTTTTGTGATATGGTATGTTGCGTTGCTAAAAATACTCTTGCAATATTCAAATATATTGTTATAACAAAAGATAGCACGTAAGTGATTTTGGTGACACAGTTACCAAAAATTTTATTTCATAAGATTTTATAAACATGTTGAAACCTATTGAAGATCATGTATTAGTAGAGCCAATTGAACAAGAAAGCACTACTAAATCTGGAATCATCTTACCAGATTCAAAAGAAAAGCCAAATAAATGAAAAGTAATTGCTGTATGACAATGACTTATTTTGGAAAATGGACAAAGATCATCTATGGATGTAAAGGAAGGTGATATTGTTTATTTTTCTACATATTCTCCTGATGAAGTAGAATTTGAATGAAAAAAATACTTAATTATCAAACATAATTCTATTTTAGCTAAAGAATAAGTTTTTTTAATTGTCCCCCTTTATTGAAAGGGGGTGGCCGAAGGCCGGGGGATTTTTAAAAATCCTCAGTCTTCCCACGGAATATTCCGTGGTCAGCCAGCTCCTTTATTAAAGGAGCACAATGAATTTTATTTCATAAAAATTTTAATCATGTCAAAAACAATACATTATAGTGATGATGCACGTAAATTGATGTTCCAAGGAATGGAAATGGTTGCAGATGCTGTAAAGGTTACTATGTGACCAAAAGGAAGAAATGTAATATTGGAAAAAAGTTTTTGAGCTCCTACAGTGACAAATGATGGAGTTACAGTAGCAAAAGAAATAGATTTAGAAGACAAGATGAATAATGTCTGAGCTAGTATGATCAAAGAAGCTGCAGAAAAGACAAATAAAGAAGCAGGAGATGGTACAACTACTACAGTAGTTTTGGCTCATGCTATGTCAAAGGAATGACTTAGATTTATTAGATCTGGAGTAAATCCTTTTGCTCTCGGTAGAGGTTTACACAAGACTATTGATAAAGTTGTTGCAGATTTACAAGCACAAGCAAAACCAATCAAAAACAAAGAAGAAATTAAGCAAGTTGCTACAATTTCTGCTCAAGATGAGGAAGTTTGAAGTTTGATTGCTGATGTAATGGAGGAAATTTGAAATGATGGAACTATCACAGTAGAAGAATGAAATTCAATCTGACTTACAAAAGAAGTCAAAACATGAATGCAATTTGATCAATGATATACTTCTCCATATTTTGTTACAGACACTCAGAGGATGGAGGCTGTAGTAGACAAACCTTATATTTTGTTGACTGACCAAAAAATTAATTCAATGAAAGATATCATGAATATATTGGAATCAGTAGCAGCTACATGAAAGAAAGATATCGTAATTATAGCTGATGATGTAGAATGAGAAGCTTTGGCTTCATTAGTTTTAAACAAGATGAGATGAGTATTAAATGTCGTAGCAATCAAAGCTCCAGGATTTGGAGATAGAAAAAAAGAAATGTTGTTGGATATCTCAGCTGTGACATGAGCTACTTTGATTACTCCAGAATTGGGATATAAGCTTGAAGAAGTTGATATTGCATTCCTTTGAAAAGCTGAAAAAGTAATTTGTTCAAAGGATAATACAATAATTGTTGACGGAAAATGAAGTCCAGATGCTATCAATGATAGAGCAGATTTAATTAGGTCTCAGATTGAAACGACTAAATCAGATTATGATAAAGAAAAATTAACTGAAAGATTAGCAAAATTAGTATGATGAGTAGCTGTAATCAAAGTATGAGCTGCTACAGAGATGGAGATGAAAAACAAGAAATACAAGATAGAGGATGCTCTAAATGCTACTAGAGCTGCTATAGAAGAATGAATCGTAGCTTGAGGATGAACAGCGCTTTTGAAGATTTCAAAATCATTGGAAAATTTTGAATTGGAAGATGAAGATGAAAATATTGCTGTAGATATAGTTAGAGATGCTATCCAATATCCTGTAATTCAAATTTCAAACAATGCTGGATACAAAGGAGATCGAGTAGTAGAACAAGTAAAGGCAGACAAAAATTTGAATACAGGATTTGATGCAAGTACAGGAGATTTCAAAGATTTAGTAAAAGCTTGAATTATTGATCCTGCAAAAGTTATTAGAGTTGCTTTGGAAAATGCTGTAAGTACTGCTGCAATGTTTTTGACTACTGATGCTGTAATTGTGGATAATCCAAAACCAGAGTGTAATTGCAATCACTGAGCATGAGCAGATATGTGATGAATGTGAATGTATTAAAATAATTAATAATTATAAATTAAGAATTAATAATTTAAGAAATAAAAAATTAGTAGGTGAACGATTTGCCTACTAATTTTTTGTTATTTATTGTTTTTAATGATTTTCTGACAAATATTCTTCATTATTTTTTTCAATTGGATTTTCTTCTTTATTGTCATTTTCAACTGGAGCATTTGTTTGTGCTGATTGAGCTTGTTTTTGTGCTTCTTGTTCATTTTTTAGTCTTTCTTCTCTCTTTTTCAAAGGAGCATCGAAATCAAGTCAAGTTTTATCTTCTACTTTTTTTTCAATTTTGTCCAATACTCCACTAACACCTGACATTACACTGTCAAAACTAAATTTTTTCTTTTCTTCTTCTTGTTTTTTTTGTTCTTCTTGTGCTACTACATCTTGTTCTAGAGTTGTATCTTTGGTTTCAGTTGCTGTGCTTACTGGTGCGTTAGATTTTGCTGGTTCTCATGTTTCTGGATCTGGTAATCAAGCTATTTTAGCAATACCTTTTACCAACTTTTTTAAAAATACTCCAGATTCTTTTTGTGAGTTATCCTTTTTTTCTGTTGTGTTGTTTTGATCAACTAAATCATAAGGATTTTTGTTTTCTTCAGCCATTTTTATTTTGGTATATATGTAAATACGTAATTAATTTTAATTAAAATTTTTTAAAATGCAAATTTTTAAAGACTTTTTTCAAATGTGAAAATGCGAACAGGGTATTACCTTATTCGCATTTTTTTGGGTTTGGCTTTTTAGAACCAGTTAATTAGCCCGAATCCGTCCTTTTTGTGCTGCATGAAATCAACCATTTGATGGGCGATGATTTCATACGTACGTGGGCAACTTGTCTTGTATTCTTCCCATTTGGCGACGGAGAGTTCTCCGAGATTTTGGATCCTGCCGAAATAGATGTTTTCTTTTGTGACTGGTTCACCCTTTTTGGTCCTGTTGTTCCAGGCCATGTTTCTCCCGCAATTTTTGATGGTTTGGGTAAGCTTAAGTTTCTGCCGCCATAACTCTCCGATTTCTTCGTCGATTTTCCTGGCTTGTTCTTTTGAGAACAGCCGCATCCAAATGGATGGTGATTTCTGTTTGAGAGGAAGTGAATCGATTTCATCGCGGCGGTCGTACAGTTCGGCGGTTGCTTGAAAGAAAGGTACGATGTTGTTGTACACGTTGCCGAGATTGGTCTGCTCGATGAGATCTACGATCTCTGAGCACTTTTTTTTTAATTCTTCAGCTTTCATAGTTTGTTAGTTTTGTGTTGTTTGTGTAAGTTGTATATTTTTTATATAAAATGTCAAGTATACTTAAAAATATTTTGTATCATTTTTTGTTTTTATTTGTATAAGTGCCTTGTTTTTAATTAGTAAACATTATATGGAAAAATTATTGTATCAATGAAATTGAGATAGAATAGATTCTTGGTTGGTTTCGCAGTTTGATTATTCAAGAAATTTTTTTCAGCATATTTTGACTAGATGATGAATTTGTGTAAACTGAAAACAAATAAAAAAATCTTATAGGTTAAAAAATAATGATATCGTAGAAATCGATGATCTTTCTAGGTACTTGTCTCCAATAATTTTGGATGAAACTCCAGATATTGATATTCCAGTTGTGTTGGAAAAGGAAGATTATCTTGTGATAAATAAGCCTAAATGAGTATTGTCGCATCCAAATAGTGTCTGGGATGTGAGTCAGCCATCAGTAGTTGGATTTTTGTATCATAAATACAAAGATTTACCAACTGTGTGAAATTTTATTAGAGCGTGACTTGTTCATAGGTTGGACAAAGATACTGATGGACTTATGATTATAGCAAAAACTGAAAAATGATTAGCATATTTCAAAGAGTTATTTCAGCAAAAAAGTGGATTAGTAGCTGAATGTGAAGATATTGAGTCAGTAGAAAAAGAGATAAAATTTAGAAAATTTTATAGAGCAAAAAGTGAAATTACAGCACTTGGAGATGCTTTTTTGGAAAAAATAAAAGATAATTTGCCGTATTATATCAGAGAAAATGTAGTCCCAAAAGTACCGAATTGCATTGTGAAAATGTGAGTAACAAAAATACTTGATTTCAAAGTAGATTGAGAATTTGTGAATCTAAATTTAGAGATTTTGACTGGTCGTACTCATCAAATCCGTTATCATCTATCAAATCACGGATTGCCTATTGTTTGAGATTATTTGTATGGAAATGAGAGTGATGAGTTGATGCAGCTGACAGCATATAAATTGGAATTTATTGATGTAGATGCTGAGAATATAAGCCTTATTATTTAGTATTTTTTTATAAAAAACGATACCGACACTAAAATAGTGTCGGTATGCGCGTATACATTTACTTTATGAAAGCGAATGCTTCTGGGTTGTATTCGTGGGTCAGATACCTGTTGTGTGCCTTCTGTGTGAAACGTTTAGTGTCTACGCAGAAAGGTTGCTCAGTGGTGTTGATTACACTAGACACGCTTGGGAGGTTACAAATAATGCCTCCATCTGTCATTTCGGCATAAACTCTGAAAAGAGTTGGTAGCTTAATACCCATGTCTTTCAGAATCTTCGAATCTTCATTATAGATTCCGGTGAAACTGTAATTTTCGCTTAATCCGTATTTTTTAGGATTTAGTATGAAATCTGGTAAACAGGTGGGGTCAAATAGTACAGATTTGCCAAAATCTTTTGCAAACATAGTTGTAATCTTGTGTATTGTTTCAAGATTGTAGATCTCATTTGGCAAGGAAACTTGTCCTATGAGATAATGAATGCCAAGATCCCAGCAATATTGGACCAATGGACCGACACCGCATGTTAGGACCGACATTAATGCGTGAATGTGGCCTGGCAAACAGAAAGCTCGCCCCAGTTCGATGGTTTGCGGCAAGATGTTTATTAACTTGTCGGAGTATTCGAAATATTGTGACGTGTACAGATTATATTTGCCGTCTACAAGTGCGTCTCTACAGATTCTAAATCGGTAGGCAGCAACAATTTCGCCATCCATGATACTTACCAAGTACTGATATTCCTCGTCGTACTTGTCTCCTATGGATTCAACATTGAAGGCTTTGGATAGCCTTTTTTGGAGCCTTGTAAACAGCTCCTCATCCTCCATTGTGACAAGGAATACACTGATGGAGTCGTTGTAATCTGCTACTTTTTTCATTGTATTTATTTTTTGTTTAATTCTTTGTTTGTTGTTTTTTCTTTTTTTCAATATATTTATACTTAAACAAGTGTATTTGTCAAGTAAAATGTGAATTGAAAATCATTCGGCAATATTTATAAGTGCTTTGTTTATTTTTTATAAGTGTAGTTTGGATTACAAAATTTTTGGATGTAAAGTAAATAAATATTATCTGAATAAATGGTTGAATTATTTTTCAAATCATGACAGTATTCCCAATAGCTGTATAATTGCTACATGTGTCGTGACAGATAGAGCAAAAGATAAATTTTTGAAAGAGACACAAATTCAACTAGCTGAATGAAAACATGTTTATCTCACATGATGTGCTGTTTTTGATGAATGAAAAAAGATGGATGAAGAAAAATTTTATTCAATTTATCCACAATTGGCTGAATATAGTGATCAAATTACTTTGCTTTCTGAAGAGCCTGATAGAGTTGATACTCGTGAAACCAAGACACACAAGTTCAAAGAAAATGCAAATATTTATACCAAAAGTTTTATTGTAATCCAAAATGGATGTGATAGTCATTGTTCATTTTGTTTGACTGTGAGCAAAAGATGACCATCTCAATCTATACCAGCAGATGAAATCATTGAACAGATAGATGACTTTGTGGATGTATGAGGCAAAGAGATTGTGATTACATGAGTAAATTTAGCTGCTCGAGGTTGTTCAAGTACGAAAAAACCAGAAGAATCTCAATTTTCAGAGCTTTTGCAATATATATTAGATGAGACAAAGATTGAGAGAATCAGAATTTCGAGTCTTTGACCTGAATTTTTGGATGAAAAGTTTTTTGAGATAGTGAAAAATCCGAGATTTTTGCCCCATTTTCACTTTTCAATCCAAAGCTTTTCAGATAATGTGCTCAAAGCTATGAATAGGAATTATGATTCACAAAGATTGGACTATGTTTTGACTAAAATTAGAAATTTAGATAGACCAGATAAAGATCAAATTTCAATTTGAGCGGATATTATCGTATGATTTGCATGAGAAACAGATGAAGATTTCCAGCAAACAGTAGAATGAGTGAAAAAATATAAAATAACAAAGCTTCATGCATTTCCATTTTCATCTCATGACAAATGAGAATCCATCCCTGCACATTTATTCAAAAATCAAGTACCATTTCATATCAAAAAGCAGAGAGAAAGAGAGTTGATTTCAGTATGAAATGAAATTAGAGAAAAATTTATAGCAGAAAATAAGTGATTACCACAAAAAGTTTTGGTAGAAGAAAAGAAAAATTGAAAATGGAGGTGATGGACATGAAATTATATCCAAGCAGAATTGGATTGAGAGTATAAAAGGGGAGAAATTGTGGATTATATTATTTAAATTTTAATACTATTTCATCTTTTGTGACATTTAATCTTGTCAGTTTGATTCAGGCTTGTTCAAACATTTTTTTTGCTGCTACATTTCCTGGAGTTCAATCGTACTTATCTGATAAATATATAATTTCTTTGATTCCAGATTGGATTATCACTTTGGCACATTCATTACAAGGGAATAGTGCAACATATATTTTTCAATCTTTTAAATTTCTTCATCCACTATTTAAAACAGCGTTTACTTCTGCATGAACTACGTAAGGATATTTTGTGTCCAAAAAGTCTCATTCTCTATCTCGTGGTAGGTCTTCATCATTACAACCACATGGAAATCAATTGTATCAAATTCAAACGATATGATTGTCTTGGTTTACTATACATGCTCATACTTGCGTGTTTGGATCCTTACTTCTTTGTGCTGAAAGTACAGCGATTCACATGAAATATTCATCTCGAGAAATGTAGTTTTGTCTTTTTGGCATTTGATAATTTATAAAGATAAATTAATTTTTATTTATTGAATAATTTGAAAAAATCAAGAATTATTTGCTTTATGTTTTTGTTTTTGTAATATTATATTATTATTTTTACTGAAAATTGGAATTATGATATTAAATGGAAAAGAAATAGCTGCTAAAATAAAGATGGAATTGACTGAAAAAGTCAAAAAAGTTTTTCCAGATAAAAAAAATTATGTTTGAATAATTTATTTGGGAGACAATCCATCTTCAGCAACTTATGTGAGGATGAAAAAGAAATTTGGAGAAGAAATTGGTTTGAAAACTGAAATTTTTGGTCAAGAAAAAAAATATGATAAAATAGAAAATGTAGTAGAATTAATTCACAATTTGAATGATGATAAAAATTGTTTAGGATTTATAATTCAACTTCCACTACCAGATCATATGCAAGAGCACAAAGCGGAGCTTCTTTCATTGGTTGCTCCAGACAAAGATATCGATTGATTATGATGAGTCTTGACTTGATTATCTTCAATTTGATTAATTGATTTTATACCAGCTACTGCAAGAGCTGTGGTAACACTTTTGAAAGAATATAATTTATATGATTTGAAATGAAAAATAGTCACAGTAATATGACAAAGTAATATTTCTGGAAAACCATTGGTAGATGAATTTATCAAACAACAAGCTACGGTTTATTCTTGTAATGAATTTACTCCAATGGATGAATTAAAATCATTGTGTAAAAAATCTGATTATATTGTTTCTTGTACTTGAGCAATTCATTTGATAAACAAAGATTTTGTTCGTGATGACAAGAGCCAAATATTGGTAGATGTTTGATATGGATACAAAGATTGAAAGGCAGTATGAGATATAGATTTTGAGAGTGTAAAAGATTTTGTAAAAGATATCACACCAGTTCCTGGCGGAGTTTGACCACTAACTGTAGCTAGCATTTTTTCAAATTTATTCACAATAGAGGAAGGACTAAGAAAGTAGTTCATAATAAAAAAAACGAGCGCCACACGTAGTGCGACGCTTGTTTTGATAGATTGAGAGGTTTAGCTGAAGAACTCTTCGGCGTCCTGATCTGTGATCGGAGTGTCCATAGGCTTCGTCATGAGCTTCATGAGCTTTTTATTGGGCTCAATATCACCCATGAGGATTGCCAAGACATCTTGGTCGAAGTCTTCAGTGTTATAAATGTTAGGGAAAATCCGGTTTTTTTGATTTTTGACTTGGTTCACTGCTATGGCGAACAGATCTTGATTCTCTGTCACCAATTCTGGTACATGTTTGCAGAGCCAGGCTGCTGTGCTGAAGTTACCTGTGTAAATCGCGTTTACCAGTGCGCGGACTCTTGAGTACAGGTCGCGCATGGCTGAGATTTTGAACTTGCCTAGCAGTTTGCCGTTTTTTACGTAGCGTAATGCTACTAGAGCAACAATTGGCTTTGTTTTTGTGGCGATGAATCTCGTGCCTGTGAGTGACTCATAGCGAAGGTCTGTGATTCCATTTCCATTGTAAGTTAATACTTGGTTACCATTTTGGGAAATTTCCCACGAGAAGCCGTTTTCAACGGCGTTGATTGTTAAGTTGTTCATGGTAGTTGTTTTTAGTTTGGTTTAGTTTTGTTTAGTTTACACTCTCGTGTACATATATAATACATATTTTATAAGGAATGTCAATAGAAAATACAAAATGAATTTGTTGACTTATATTATAAAAAATATATAAACATCTTTGATATGATGATAATAAATGTAGAACCCTAAAATTTATATAATATGCAGAATATTGAAAACTTTACAGAATCACAAAAAAGAGAGAGACTGTCAAAATTACTCGGTGAAGATAGCGTAGCACTTAGCTATGGTGGCCCAGATCTTCCAGATGGACATATTGGCTCCACTACTATAGTTGGACGCATCATTTCAGTTGGAGTTGCACAATTTATCTTCGAATTTGAGAATGGTGAAACAGCTCCATTGACAATCTCTGACGTGCTCGCAATTTGAGGTGTATTTCCCATAAAAGGCCGGCTTCCAGCTGGTCTTTTTCTGTTAAAAATTATTCGTACAAAATTTCTCGTCCAGAAATGTCTTTGTTTGTCAAAATATATACTTTTGGTAAGTTGCAATTAGCACTTTTTAACTCATTTCCGTTTTCTTTTACAATATCTACTATTTCTAATTCTCCAAATCAATCTGCTGATAAATATTTTAATTTCATTCATCTTTCTATCACTTCTTTTGGTGTGAAATCAAAATATTTTTTTCCATTCTTTTCGATAAATTTTTCTCCAAAAATTCAGAAATAGTTTCTACAAAATGTTGGTCCAGGACTTGCTAAATTTGTACTTGTAACGATATCTCATTTACTGTTTGTCATTTCGACCGAAGGGAGAAATCCAGTATCTGAATTATGGATTTCTCAGTTGCTTCACTCCTTCGAAATGACGTTTTCTCGTCACTCTACTTCTCACTCTGGATAATCTTTGAGTTGATTAAACAAGAATCCATCCCAATATGGTCTGTGTGGGATTTTTTCTACTAATCATTTAATTTCTGGATCTATTTCTTTTCATTCTACTATACAATCTCTGACGTGCTTGTATGCTTTTACCATAGCTCATACATAGAATTCTGATTTACTTCTTCACTCTATCTTCATAGCATCTACATATGGTATAATCTCTGCTAATCTATCGATTGTACAAAGGTCTTTTGAAGACAAAATATGTGTTCAGTTTTCATCTCATTCCATCTGGAATAATTTTCATGGTCTTTTTTCTTCTTCCAATCGTACTTTGTACTTAAATCTACAATTGTGTGAACATTCTCATTTGTTTGCCTGCCTTCAATTCATATAATCACCAAGTAAACATCTACCAGAATAACTCATACACATAGCTCAATGGATGAATACTTCCAATTCCATATCTGGTACTTTTTCTTTGATTTCTTTGATTTCATTTATGTGTAATTCTCTTGCAAGGACTATCCTTTTTACTCCTAAGTCTCTCCAAAATTTGATTGATTCATAGTTTAGAGTTGATGTCTGTGTACTCAAATGCATATGAACATTCGGAAAATATTTTCTCAAAACATTGTAAGTACCAGGATCTGAAAATATTATAGCATCAGGATTTGTATCTGCAATTTGTTCTGTCACAGATTCAAAGACTTTTATATCAGAATTTCTAGGAAAAATATTCATGGTCAAAAGTGCTCTAGATCAATTTTGGTGGATTGCATTGATAGTTTTTTTTAATACATCAAAATCTTTTACCTTATTTTGTCTCATCCTAAGAGATGTAAAAGGTACTCAAATATACACATCTTCAGCTCAATATTTACTGGCGATGACTGCTTTTTCATAAGATCATCCTGGTGCAACTATTACAGGTTTATTCATTTGCAAAATTTTTAATTACAATAAAAACATCTGATTTTATTATAATTTTCTGACTTGAATTCTCAACAATAATTTTGGTTAATTATTTGGTTATCTTTTTTATTCTTGAAATTGTTTGATAAATTTATTTGGTATTCTGAAACATATTATATGGAGAATTCACATAATTGTACCACAAATAATTGTAATATGTAATCATAATTTCATTAATGAAATGTTTTCATTGTATCATCAAATAATTCAGATTATAGTTCAAGTTGCGAATATTCACCATATGAGAAAATAAATAATTGTACCAATGATTTTCCATGTTTTTTTAGTTTTTTTGTCCATTTTGGAGTTTTGTATGTAGATAAATTTTTACTTTTTCTGAGAACATTTTTTGTATATTGTATTTCTAATTTAAATCAATAAAATGTCAGAGTTTATTTATTGAACAATGTATAAAATGAAAAATACTTGAAAAACAATCGTGTATTCTATTCTTTCTGGCTTAATGTTTTGAGGAATTATTTGATTCATTTGGGTTCGCAACTCATGAATATGTTTACCAACTCCATTACCAGCACAAGAATTATCAGAATGATTGAGATGAGTTTATGGAATAGATAAAAATATTAATGAAAAAACAATTGATAATTACTTACACAGATCTGATGTGGTTTATCGTGATGTCAGAATGTTGGAAGATTCAGCAAGTTGGGAAAATAAAGGTGGAACAAGAAATTTGGAATGATTTGTAGAGTGATTTGAAGTGGTGCCATATGCCTTTTTGACTCAATTTCCACAAGAATACATAGATCAAAAAGCGAGTGAAAATGTATTTGGATTGTATGAATGAGATACTTTGTTTAGCTTAGATGAGGAGTGAGGTTATGTAGCAAATTATGAAGAATCTATGGAAATATTAGAGTATTTGTTCCCAAAAGATAAGTATATTTTTTTGATGTGTGGAGCAGGATGATATGCTAATTTTACAAAGAAAATGTTAGTCGCTTTGTGACGAGATGAGACAAAGATTTATAATGTTTGATGATATTGGAATTATGAGTGAAATCATGGAATCTCTACTATAAATAATAATTGAGATTCTGTTACGTACGACTTTTGGAAAGTCCCTTATTACAATATAGATTTTGATTCTTTGACTGAAATAAATAATGACTAAAAAGATTTATTTGTTCGCATTATGAATAGCAGTAATATTTCTTTCTGCTTGTACACAGAAATTTTTTCTTGATGAGCAATATTATAATCAAGGAGATTTTATTGAAATTACAAGTGATGACTTTGAAAATTTAGATAGTGATAATTATGTACTATTTACATACAATAATTATTGTGCTTTTTCTATACCTTGTGATGAGATTTTCAAAGAATTTATGGAAAAATATGATATAGATTTTTTGTCTATGTCTTATGAAGAGTTTAAAGAAACAAAGTTTCATGATACAGTAGAATTTGCACCATCTGTTATTATTGTAAAAAATTGAAAAATTGTTGATTATTTAGATTCTGAAAAAGATAAATATCTGGATATGTACCAAGATGTAGAAAAATTCGGACAATGGATAAAAAAATATATAGAAATAAAGTAAATTTTATTTTATAGATTGTATTAATTATGAAAGAGAAGATTGAACATTTGTATACAGATGAACAGTTGCAATGGTATATTTCGCAATACAATGAAGTATTGAGGTTTTTAAAAGTTACATGAAAATTTGATTTGGATGATGAAATTGTGGATATAAAAAGATGATTAATTTTTGATAGAAATAAAAGAATATATCGAGATTATCTGGATTATATACATAGACCGATAAAGGAAATGCTGTGAAAACAATGATGAATTAATTGCATAAAATTCACGCTAAAAAATTGAAAAGATTTTGTGATAGCTGATGTGGATAGAAAGACTCCAAAATTACCAGAATGAGTACATTCTATTGAATATTATGTAGATGAATTGAAGTCTTATTCATATCATGATAGTTTATTAACGTATAGAGATAAGGTTTATGAGGTACTTTCTAAAATTAAAATGGCCGAATATGACCATTTTAATTCTAAGGAATATCTATCTAAAAAACAAAAAGCAGATATGTTTTCTTTATTAAATAATTAATGAAATTAATCTAATTCATTTACTATTTTGGTTTTCTTTACTAGTTTGTATGCCTTACATCGATATAATATTTTGAAGATTATAAAGGCGACTCAACTCATAACGAAAATAGCAATTCTGATGAATCAATATAATAAGAAGTAAGATAATAAAATTACAGACCATTTTACTCAATCATTTGCTAATATACTATTTATTTCGTCCAATAATAGATCGCAGACTCATTCGCTGTATTCACTTTTGTCTGCTAAAATTTGATCAATTGTACCTGCTTTAAATTCATTTATTTTGTTTATAATTGGGTTTTCTGAGCTTCATTCAGAGGAGGATATGTCTACATCATTTATATTGCTTATCAAATTTGAGACATTCTTTTCAAAGCTATTTGGATTATCTGTTTTTTCTGATTTCCTGTTTTTTATCATGGCAAATGGCTTTTCTACAAATTCAAATAATTTACTAGAAGCGTCATCCAATCATTGGCAGGTGAAAGGGAAACTTTGAAACATACCGACAAAAGCGATACTATACATGATGGATATGCACAGAGTAAAAATATATCATCATCTGGTGAAATATCCGATACTATTGAAATTAATCATTTCAATGGAATAAAATAACGCTCAGATTGCTCAGTTTAACATGAGTAATGATAAGATTATCCGTGCGTTTATTTCTCGTTTTAGTATGAAAAATAGAGGAATTTCAGTGGCACATAGGCAGGCTAATATCAGTATGAAGTGTCGTATATTCATATTTTTTAGATCTATGAAAAGGAAGTGAAAAAAAATGAAAGTCAGAAATATAAATGTGATAGATCAAAGTATGTCATGTAATCAAAAAAGATATATGATTGATAATACATAACTTCCAAATGTAAGAATCATAAATATTAAGCCTCTAATTGTTATTTTTTTAAATAATTTTTTAGTCATTTTATTAATGTGGTACGAATACAGTAAAATAATTTCCAATTAATAGTAATATCCACAAAGCCAAAATCATGGCTGGGATAAATGGAAGTTCTTTTGATTTATTTTTGTTAATTAAGTATCTAATTCAAGCATAAATAAGTCATATAATGCTACTTAATATTATGAAAATTAAAGCAAATGGGAGAAAATTTGAGGTGCTTGTATTAATATTATTTAGTGAAAAAACAAAAGGGAATAGGATTCAAATAGTTCACGCTAAATATATATCTCATTGTCCAAATCCTTCTCATTTTTGATGATATTTTAGTTTCACAATTAACTTTCCTAAAAAGTATATTCACAAGAATATTAGTACAAAAGCTAATGTACTTATAGCTACATTTGATAGTGGATTTTTAATTATCGAAAAAATTAATGCTATAATGGTAGTAATAATCCGCATTGGGAAATGTAGTTCATACTTGGTATAATCAACGATAATTAATAATGTAAGTCACCAATTTATAGCTAATCGTGCTATTAATTCTCCGATATTTCAGTGTGGAAAAAATAGGTAAGTTAAGACGAAAACAATTCACATTATTAATTCAATGATTCGGTAGAAATTGCTTAATTTTGTGCCACATTTTTTGCATTTTCATTTTTGTGCAAAAAAACTGACAATAGGAATCAGTTCCGTCGCTGTCAATTTTTTTCAGCATTTATCACATTTTGAACGTCAAAAAAGGATTGATTTAATTCAATTTTTGTCTCGTTCTCTGCCAATCAGTACTCATCAGAAAGAACCAAAGACGGTTCATAGTATAAATATTATCAATATTTTTAGAATTTGCATTTGTTTTTGATGCGTTAAATTTCAAAGTGTTTGTAGTTTATACTTTATTCTTTGAAAATCAATAAATTTAGTTGAAAGTAAGGAATTAATAATTAATAATGAGATAATGAAATTTGGGATAACAAAGATAGAAAAGAAAGATTGGAGATACTATTTGAATTTTTCGAATGTACTTTTTGTAGTACTATTAATTCTTTGTTTTACCTTTTTTGCATTTTATTCAAATATCACTCAGCTGCTTTTTTGAAAGAATAAGATAGATGTGTTTAAAGAAGATTTGTGAAAAATTGCTATGTATTTTTGGAATATTGATGAATGAGTATCAAATATGTTTTTAGCGTGAGATGATATAATTAAATCATATTTGAGCTGAGATAATGTTTTGATTTCAAAAAAGCAGGAGATACAAGATTTACTCTGATATGTAGATGAAAATAAGTATTACCTTAGTAGTTTGTGATTTGATAATTATGATGGATTTATTTCTCTTTTGTCAGATTTAAATGAAGATTGGGATGAAGTATCCACGTTATTGTGAGAAAAGTGAGAGTTTAATTATCTTGTAATTTTACAAAATACAAATGAAAAAAGGCCAAATTGATGATTTTTTGGTTCGTTTGCATTTATCACTGTAAAAGATTGAAGGTTAAAAAATTTGGAAATCATTGATGCGTATTATCCAGATTATATAGCTGAAAATACTCGTTTGAGAGCACCAGAGCGAGCGTCTGCATTTTTGCCAGATTTGCAGATATGATTTATTGCATGAAATAAATTTGGATTTTCGGATATAGATGGAAGTAATCTAAAACGATTGTATGAAAAAATGTTTAATGAGGATTATGATCAAAAAAAATTAGAAACAATTATAAATCCAGAATTGGCGGATAAATTATTACATAAGTATATAAAATGAGTAATTTTTATTAGGTCTGATTTAATTGAATATTTGATACCTTCATTTACTCAAAAAGCTCGAGAGTGGCAATTTCAAAATGCAAATGTTGATTTGATTAGATGAGAAAATCGTGGAAACAAAAAGGAAACTTATATCCAAGAAGTTACAAAATTTTTCAGGGAGCATAGTTTGGAGCTATTTCAGGATATAATAAATAATTTTGATGAGATTGTGGCTAGAAATTATATAAATATATATTTATCAAATGTGTCAGATGATTTGCAAAATTTGTTATTAAATCATTGATTGAAAACTGTTTACGATTCATGAAATATTTATGCTTGGGATATGAATGCTGCATTTAATAAAGTTGATTCTTTTGTAACAAAAACCACTCAAATTATTGATTCTAGTGGAACGGTTGTTTATGAAACAGAAAATGATATTATTCCTGTCAGTGATTTATCAAAAGGATCTTATGATTTAAAAATTTGTTATACTCTAAATGTGCCAAATTTTTATATAAATTATATGTATGATTTGGCGGAGAAATATTGAATAAATATGACGGATAGGGAAGAATTCATTTTGGCTATTAAGCCTGCTCAATATGAAAACACCCCATATCCAAAACGGATGGAAACAAAATGAACTGTATATTTGCCATTGAATTATCAAGTCTGAGAAGTATCTTGATCACAACAGGAATCAAAATGATTTAAAGCTCCATTTGCAAATTGAATGTATTATAGAATACTTATAAATGAAAATAATGATACAAAGTGTGTAAAAATAAATTTTAATAATAACTAATCGTATATGACAGCCAAAAATAAAAAGAGGAGTCATTTTATGACATGATTATTGTTGGTACTACCAGTTTTTTTGTTTATAATAATATTATGATGGGCTTTTAATAAATTATTATGATGGGCCTGAAAAATTGTCCAAATGTTGCCACAATCATTTGTATGATTGTTTTGAACATCAGAAATATTAGTTCATATTTTGTGTTTGGTATTGTTGTTTTGAATTATTTGGCTTTTATGATTTATAGTGAATCGATGAAAAATTGGACAGAGAATAAAAAATGCTTTAACTTCTATTATTTCTAGAGTACCAGTTTTGAGATCTTTGTCTAAAATTACAAATCAAATAGCAAATACTCTGGAAACTTCAGATTCTTTTAAAAAAGTTATTCTTTTAAAATTTCCCACAGAGAAAACTTGGTCTATTGGGTTTGTTACAGGAGAGAATACATCCATGTTTGATAAGGAATTGAAACAAAAAGATTTAGTTTCAATTTTTATTCCGACCACACCAAATCCTACAAATTGATTCTTAGTTTTACTTGAACCAAAAGATTTTATTGAAACGGAAGTCCCAGTGGCTACAGCATTATCGTTTATTATTTCAATGGGTACAGCTGGAGCTACACAAGAAGTTTTGAAAAGTACAAAAGTAAAAAAATAAATTTATTCTTCCAAAAATTTCTTTTTTCGGTCACTTAAAAGTCTGTGAAGATAGAAAATATTGTGTAACGATAATATACTTCACCCCAAAATCTCATTTTCTTTTAGCAAATGATGTATGTATGCTTTGTTATAATTTTGTAGTCATAAACAAGTATCGTCCAATGGTGTAAAATCTGTAGTAAATCTAGTATTGTTTAAATTTACATTTCAGTGATCTGAAAAAGCTACTCAGTGCCTTCCAAGTCTTGTTGCTAAAACACAATCAAACATATCTACTCAGTTTTCAATTCAATGCAAAAGATCTTCAGGAGTTCATACTCACATGAGATATCTTGGTTTATCGTTTGGTAGCTTCGGTGCTGTAAATTCTACTATATCGCGGATAAGTTCTTTGCTTTCTCAGACGCTTACTCATCAGATGGCAATTCAATCTGTAGCAAATTGAGACAAATATTCCAATGATTCTAATCTCAAATCTTTGTCTGTTCATCACTGAACTATTGGAAACAATACTCATCTTGTTTCATCATATTTTGGCATAAAATAATCATAAGCTCTTTTTGCTCGTCTGTGTGTCATATCCAATTGTTTTTTGTATTCAGTTTTATTAATTCCCGCAGGAGAGCAGATGTCCAACATCATCATAATATCTGAACCAAAGTTTGATTGGATATCTACTACTTTTTCTGGACTGAAAAAATGTTTTGATCAGTCAAATGGTGAATAAAATTTTACACCATCTTCGGTTAATTTGATATTTATTTTATGGCTATGATTGTCGCGTTCTTTTTGATTTCAAAGTCCTAAACTAAATACTTGAAATCCACCACTGTCTGTCAAAATTAGGCCATCTCGATTTTCAAAAGTGTGTAGTCATCATGCTTTCTTTATCAATTCATCTCATGGACGTAAATATAAATGGAATGTATTTGCTAATATTAAATTGATTGGGTCTAAATCTCATAAAAAATCTTTATTTCTTAATAATTCCAAAAATATTCATTTGATAGTTGCTTTTGTTCACACAGGCATAAAAATTGGAGTAGTGAGTTTGACTCCATTTAATTCTATTTCACCAACTCTTGCATTTCACTTTTGTTTGAGTATTTTAAAATTAAGTTTCGACATGATGTAATTGATAATAGATAATTAATCGTTATTTCGAAGCCGATTTATTGGCTGAGAAATCTATGTAAAGAAAATAGTGGATTTCTCACCTTCGGTTCGAAATGACACACAATATGTATATTATCGATTTTATTACAAAAAACAAATTATATTTTATATTGTATGTACAATCTATGTTGGGAAAAATAAAAGAGGCAGTATTTGCAAAATATAAAAAGGAAGATATTTATTGAATTTTTTTATCAGTTTTTGATGAAAATAATAAACTGCTTATGTCAAATTGAGCATTTTACACAGACAAAGTTTTGGATAATATTTTAGATACATTGTATCATTGATTGGTAGAAAAGCATAATGATGTCGCATATATAGTAGTTGATATAATTTTGGATGAAGAGGAGATTTCAGATGTATCAAAAATTAATGAAATTTCGTTACAAGAGTATTGAATCGCTGTAATAGCTTGAGATAAATATTGAGTCATGTTGCCAAATACAGCGTGAGTTACAGATGTCATACAGGCATTACAGTTGATAAAACAAAAAGATTCTTTGCAATGAAATGCAAAGATTGTAAAATTTCATACAGATAGAATTTTAGTAAAATAGTTTTATTGGTTTATCAAAATTTTTATCCTAGATTTTAGTTTTGGTATAGTAGAATACCATTTTGGTGAAACTTTTAATTTTACACTAGAAACTTCTGGATATTGTAGAATATACGATCTGGCATTTTCTGTAGTATCTCAAGCTATATGGTCTTTTATTTCATTTAAGATTCAGTTTATATCTTTTGAAAAATCGTATCATTGGATTGCTTGTATTTTGGTTGGTACTACAAAAATTCATTCATTGTTCATTGATCAATCTTCTTCATAAAATATTAGTGAATTTTTGTCTAAGCTAATAAACTTGGTTTTTTCAGATGGTCTTTGCTGGATATATTGAGAAAATGCGTATATTAGATCTGATCGTTTGATGTATATGTATTGGATTTCAGCTGTAACACTTCCGTTGATCAAAGAATTTTTTTCTCATATTTCATGAGGAATATCTACTGATTTTATCTTGTAATTTATTGTATCAGAAAATGTTAGTAGTATTCATTCTTTGTCGGAGAAATTTTGTATTGCGATATTTTTCTTTTGTTGATCTATGTATGTTACTAGTTTTCAGCTTAAAAGATCGATATCTTGTTGTGTGATTTCTCATTCAGAATCCAAACTTCATCATGTGAAATCAGTTAGGGCAACGGCGTAAATTTCTTTTAAAAAGAAACTTTGTTTCAAATTCTTGATATACAATTTAGTTCAGCTTGGTATATTTCATCTAGTTCACATTAAAATTCCATTATCATCTTGTTCCATGGCTTTTACTCTGATTATTTTTTCTCCAGCTACTCAGTCATATCAAGCTGGAAGATCTACATAAATTGTACTTTTGAATAATCTTCAATCTTCAGTGATAAATCTAGTATTTGGTACAAATGTAAATGAGTCATTTGTTGTGTTGAATATTTTGATTTCTCATACTGATGGATTTTGTAAGTATTTGATATTTGTAGTATTCATAGACAAGTCGTATTTGTATTCGAAACTTCAAGTATAATATGGTATTGATAAGTATTTGGAATATTCAGGGTATTCAGTATTTGAGATAGGGTAGTAGCGGAAATTGTATATTATAGTTTCTGTATTTTGAGAAGGATTTATTGTGATTTTTGCATTAGGTATAAGCAATAGGTATATTACATACAATATTGCTAATATTAAAATTAGTTCAAATCAATATATCAAAATTGTTCAATATTTTTTTCATTTTGTATCTAGATGAAACTTTTTTATATTGAAGAAAAACAAATAAATCATGTTTAAAGTTTTGAGTATTTTATTTGTCTCGACATAATTTGTTTTTAATCAAATCTTTTCATAGAACTTTTTGCATTTTTCACTTTGGGTATTGAATGTGGCATTAATTCACCTCTTTTCCAATATTTCTTTGATTTGTTTTCATCGCCATTCATTGTCAAATAGAGAATGTTCTTGTTCTATAGAAATTTCTACCTCTTTTCATCTAGGTATTTTTTCTAAAGTTTTAAATATTTTAAGAAGACTATCATCAGTAGCAAAGAACAATTTCATATTTATTTGTTTTTCCGATTATAATAAAATAGTACAAATAGTAATATTACAAAAAATGATATGTATTGTTTTATATCAAATGTAATACTTCATATAGCTAAAACTCAATATCTAGGGGCTTGCTGATAGTACATAAATATGATATTTATCAATAACAACAAAATCATAAATCAAATTAATCCTGTACCAAATTTTCACTTTTTATTTTTTATCAAAACAGTGATCAATGTAGTAAACATTGCTGCAAATGATACAAACAATCAAACAGGATATACTGATCCTAATTTATTTAACTCACTGTGTGTTGTTAGAGGCTTTACAGCCAAGAGGCTTGTGCTAGCTTTTCAAATAAAATTATCTCCAAAAGCTAGGAATACTCCTAATGGAATCAAAGATAATGTGATTGAAAAAAATAGTATGTCTACCCAAACTCTTTTGTTTTCAGCTCTTTTTATACTAGAAAAGAATATTATCATTGATATTGCTATTCCCAGTAGTATTCATACGAAATGGAAATGATATCAATATGGATTTAACATATCTATCAAAGACTCTCGTGTCCTTGGTATTATTGTTCATTGATTGTTTAAAAAGAAGTATACATATGCTCATAGGATATAAGTAATTACTATGGCAACAGGTAATAAATAAAACAATTTATAAAAATCTTGATGCCGTTTTTTACACAAACTATGTGCTATAAGTAGATAGCATATTAAAAAGACAATAATTCACAAACTTGTCATGCTAAATTCCATTCCAAACAAGTTGAAATAAGGGAACATGGAAATAATTAAGAATTAAAAAATAACTTAAAAATTCAGGTGTTTATCTTAAAAATTCTACTAATTTATTTTCTCTGATCGCTGTAATTCTGATAATTCCAGGATAATCAAGTTGTTCTTCTATTTTTTCTCAAATTACTTTTAATGTCTTTTCTAAATCTTTATCAGATATTTCTTCTGGATTTACATATACCATAATCTCTCTACCAGCTTGCATGATATGAACTTTGTCTACTCATGAAACATCTTTAATTAATTTTTCAAGCTCAGACATCTTTTCGATAAACATCTCACTTGTGTCATATCTTGCTCATTCTCTAGAAGCTGAAATAGCGTCAGCAGCTGCAACTATCCATGAATATGGAGAAGTCATTGGTACATCATAGTGATGAGATTCTGCTGCATTTATGATAATTTCATCCATTCATAATTTTTTCAAAGCTTCAGCTCAAAGTGCTGTATGAGATTGTCATGTTGTGGCAACAATCTTTCCTATGTCGTGGAATAATCCAGCCTTTTTAGCTATGATTGGATCTAATCCGATTTCTGTAGCAATAGCTTCAGATATTTTAGCAACTTCTACACTGTGCAACCATACATTTTGTCCATAACTATATCTCAAATACAGCTGTCCGATTAATTTTACTACTTCTGGTTTCATCATTGGAAGATTTAATTGAGTCAACGCTTCTTTTCATTTTTCTATCAAAATATTTGGCAAATCTTCTACTACTTGATTATAAAATGTTTCAATGTAGTGAGGATTAATTCTTCCATCTTTTACCAATTTTTTCAAAACTGTAGCAGCAATAAATCTCTTTTCACTATCAAATGATGAGATTCTTACAACCATAGGAGTATCATCGATAATCAATTCAACTCATGTCAACTTTTCAAAGAAGGAAATATTTCTTCATTCTCTTCCAATCAATTTTCATTTGTAATCTTCATTTGGTAAATCTACAGATTTTACTGTAAATTCATTTACTGCTTCAGAAGCTATCCTTGGTAATGCTTTTGCCAAAATTTGGCTTGCTTCTTTGTCAGCTTCTTCAGTTTTAATTGTCTTCATCTTTTCTACAAAAGCTTTGATTTCTTCTTGGTATTCTACTTCCATATTTGCAAATAATTGATCCTTTGCTTCTTCTTTTTTCAATCATGCAATTTCAGCTAATTTATCTGTTTGTTGCTTGATTACATCTTCTACTTCTTTTTGTTTTTCAATTACTTTTTCCTTTTCTTTTTCCAATCTTTCCAATTTTTCTCACATTTTCTCTTCTCTCTCCAAAAGTTTGTTTTGGATTTCTTCCATTTTTTTCAATCTTTGTTCTTCAATCTTGTCAGCTTTATCTTCTGCTCTCTCAATAATTCAATCTGCTTTTTTTCTTGCTTCTGCCAACATTTCTTCTTCAGTTTCTTTTACTCTAGCCATCCTAGCTTTGTATTGTTTAGCTTTTTCTGTAAGTGTCTTTTTGTATCAAAAAAATCCACCGGCTGCTCATATAGCTAATGCAGCTACTCAAATAATAATAGTCCAAATCATTATCTTTTCTTTTTAATTATTTAAAAAATACAAAAATTTTCTCAATGTATTTTTTATAAGATTAAGTGATGTAATTGCAATGGAAATTTACTACAAAAAAATCGCCACAAAGTGACGATTTTCTTTTCCTACAATTAGTATTTAAGATACTTTATCCACTGATTTCTTCATCTTCATCTTTCATTTGAATTTCGAAGCCTAATAGATTCTCTCGTCATTCATAATTTTTCATTCTTTCATCATCCATCAATCATTTTTGTTCTACATCTTTTAATTTTGAGCTAAGTACTGTAAATTCTCCTGTTTCTTCATCGATAGTATATTCAATAATCATAAAGAAATTAAAGAATTGATCAGATAATTTTGCCAATAATTTATTATCATCTATGATATTAATTGAATCAACTACCCAATATTGCTCAGTACTAGACTGACTCCAAGATGAATGTAATCATTTCAATGGAGATATTTCATCAGCCATTCTTTTCAGATTTATCAAAGCAATATTGTACTTGTCGTTTGATGTCATGACATATGTACAATAAAAACTTTCAGTTTTATCATTGTATCTAATTGTATCACATGTATGATATGAGCGAGTTCATAAATCTTTCATCCAAACAGGAGCTTCTACAGGATCGGTCATGTATCACACATTTACTAATTTGATTTCTAAATCTTTTGGGATATATAAATCAATTGAGATATTCGTAGGAACTGCTGGAGTCTTTTTACTGAATAATTTACCATCTTTTAATTGAATCATAATTCGATTGTCTCATACCCATTCATATTCCAAATCTGAGACATTTTCGATGGCTTTTGTTACATGTTCATCATTTCAATTTCTGAAATAGAAAGTATAAACTGCTTTTAGTTTATCGTCATCAGATGGAAATAGATTTACAAACCTAGGCTCACTAAACAAGAAATTTGGATATGAATCTGAATTCTTTACGAGAATTTGAAGTGTTTCATCTGTTTTTGGGATTTCTACTGAAGTTTCTTTTGTCACTCTTGGTTCGTAGTTTCCAAATATTTCTTTTATCTCTCAGATACTAATAAATGCTATCACAAAAGCCGAAATTCCACATCATATAGCTATGATTAAAGCAGCATTGTTTGTGAATTTCTTTTTGAAAAGTATTCAAATTAGTGCCAATAAGAAAATGAAAGCTGAGATGATTCCAGACATTACTCATCGCTTTGTGATCGCTGGGAATAGTGCTGAATAATCAATATTTGAATAAATAAAACCTGTGATTAAATAATACAAAACCACTCATAATCAGATAATAATTCATATTAAAAACAATGCACAACAAAGTACAAATCATCGTTTAACTACTTTCCAGAAAAATCTAATCCAATCTCATAAACGAGATATTATATTTTTTACTCAATTTGAAACAGATGCTGTAGCAAGTTCTTTATCCGTAATAAATCTGATCAGAAACAATACAAGGTATAGCCAAATTCCAAACGAGTATGTAAAAATTAAGATAAAAAATATGAGACGAAGTACCCATACTTGGATTTTCATCAATTCTGCTAACCAAGCACATACTCACAAAATTCTTGGTTTATATTTTGATTCAACTTTTGGCTCTTTTTTTGTTTCAGTACCCAAACTTTCTTCATCAAAAATATCTTCTGGTTCTCAAATAGAATTTACGATTCCAACTAGTTTCTTTTGAGTTATCTCTCATTTTACCGCAAAAAGTTTTTCCAAAATACTTTGATGGATATCATCCAATACATCATCATCAATTTTGTGTGATTTTGCATATTTATCAATTCTAGAAATGTACTTTTCAAAGAAATCTTTTGCAGAATTTTCCATTTTGAAATGTTCTCATTGAAATTTTACCTCAGTCATTTGTTGAAAAACTAATATATAAATATTTATTTTTTGTGCCCCTTTACTGAAAGGGGCTCCCCGAAAGGGTGGTTTTTTTTATATCATTATGTGTTAAAATCCTCCGTCCCCGACAAGTCGGGGCCACCTCCTTCCAATGAAGGAGGACATCTTTTATCATACAATTTGATTTACACTATCATTTAAATCATTCCAAACTTTATGCATAGTATCCAATGTTTCTTGTCATTGTTTTGTGAGTCTATAATATTTTCTAGGTGGTCATTGAACTGATTCTACTCGGACGTATTCAAGTAGTTTTTCAGATTTTAAACGCGAGAGTAGTGGATACATGGTTCATTCTACTACTATCAAATTAGCTTTTTTTAGCTTTGTGATGATATCATTTGCATAGACATCTCATTTTGAAATGATGCTGAGAATGAGATATTCAAGTATTCATTTTTTCATTTGAGTTGTTATTTTTTCTGTTTCTCACATGAATAGTAAACAATAGAGGATAAAAACTATCATTTCTACAATATTTTAAAATTTTACAGTACCTTGTATAACATAGTATTATATTTTTTTATAAAAATTTCAATAGGAAATTTTCCACTTTTTTTGCGATATGAAATAGTTATGATATCCACTGTTTATCAAATAAAGTATTTTATGTGATCATATTTAGGACAAAATTTTCTTGTCGATACAAAGGTCCAAAACTATATTGCTGAAAAAGTTAAAAAAATTTATCAGGATTGAAATTTGGAATGTATCATAGAAATAGGGCCATGAAAGTGAGCAATTACAAAGAAAATCAAATATATTTCTGATAAATTTTTTGTGATAGAAAAAGATTTGCAGATGGAAAAGTATCTAAAAGAAATTTTGTCTGACGAACAAATAAAATTTATTGATGTTTTGGATTCGAATATCCAAGACTATATTGATGTAGATTTGAGCAAAGTATTCATTGTTTGAAATCTACCATATTATATTACTTCGCCAATATTTAGGAAATTTTTCTGTGACTGAAAATGTGAAATTGCTGGTGGGTTTTTTATGATTCAAGATGAAGTTGGACAAAAAATCCAGACAATTGCAGAAAAAAAATCTTACCTTTGGTGGCTTGTAAATTATTGATATGATGTAATATATCACAAAACTGTTTGAGCAAAATCTTTTAATCCACCACCAAAAGTAAAAAGCTGTCTTGTAGAATTTAAGAAAAAAGAAAAGCCTGTTGATATTGATTTTGAAAAATTAGTAGAATTTTTGGATTTATATACATCGTTCAGTAGAAAAACTTTGTGAGCAATAAATAAAATTTTAGCTAAACAAGGTAAAAAAGTATATAGTGTACCTGAGAAATTGTTATGAATGAGAGTTGATGAATTGCAACGACAGGATTTGATAAAAATACTTGACTTTCGTAGCAAATAATTTATAGTTATATTACAATAATAAACAGAAGTACTAATTAAAAAAATCAAGAAGATGAAGAAGTTCTTATTAACATTAGTGGCTACATTGGCCTTGTCAACAACTTTCGCTCAAGTTCAAGACACTTTACTGGTGTATAATGTGGATAACTCGATGAACATTGTCTTTGAAGCAGAGTATCCCAGGATTGAGGTGGATTCCATCCTTATGAAGTCTACTACTGCATTTATTGAGGATGCAGAGTTGCTTTATAATTACTATTTTGATTCTTTGGGAATCGACTGTCCTTTTTGGCAGGATGCCGTGATTCGTTACATCCATTGGCCGGAAATTGCTGAATCTGCGAATGAGCAGGGTGATTATTATCATCCTGAATCTATGATTTTTGTCCCTGACCATGACTATGTCAATGCTATTGTGTTTGACTGGTCTGAAGGGGATATTAAGATTGCGATTTTTGCCGAAGATGGTTTATGGACGACAGATGAACCTCTAGGTGAAAAGTGGGAAGATTATATCAGTACCACATTCGCTAATGATTTGGATTTTAACAATTATGGCGACGAAAGTTGGTAATTTTCGAGACTCCCGCCGTTTTGACGGGAGTTTTTGGTTTGAAAAAAATGATTAAATAAATATAATGCAACTCAAAAACAAAACATTGTATTATGCGTAAAGTATTTATTTTGTTGTTGGTCGGCTGGGTGTCGGCTGCAACTTTTGGTCAAAATTCAGATCTTGAAACTATCACACTCATGAGTTGTGTCCAATGTGATGACTATTTCGAGCTGGAAATCGGCGTGGATGAAATGGTTAAATTGGTTTCATCGTGTACTACGGTCTCAGAGACGAATGATTCGTTTGGGATTCGTGCACAATTTTACGAGGAGTTCCCGGAAGAAACACTTCCTGGAGTTATCGGTATCTTTTTAAATTCACAAGATAGTTTTGATACAATATCAATTGTGGTAAGAAAAGATCTTACCGGTGAAACTCGTGCCATGTATGTGCTTACCAAATTTGGGTGGTTACAATCTGTAGACATGCAAGAATTTTATATTTTTGATGAGAGGTTGTGGCTGTCTAAATATGGCGATTATGACCAATTCTATCGTCCAGTTTTCAAGAAAGATGACCTACTTAGGTAGTAATCCAAGCCCTTGCAACTATGTGAGGGTTTTTTTATTGACTTGTGGTTAAAAATATGTATACTTATATCATAATTAAATTCCTTAGCGTATGAAGAAGTTCTTTTTTGCAATTATGGTAGCGATTGTTGCCATGGTCGCTATGGGATGTCAAAGAAATGATGTCCTTAAGTTTAAAACAGATGATAGCTCATTGAGCTATGAAATCCCACTAGACTCATTGAGTTCTATGATCCTTTCCAACGACGGGAATGCCCATTGTTGGATGTATGACTTACCTGATGGTGATACTTGTTATTCGGTTCTCATTTTTATTGATGACCATCCGGCAATTTCCAAAGTACAGTTTTTATTCGAGTTTGACGATGAGGATTGTCTGAGTCCATGTGATTGTTCTTTGGAATTGAAATCTCTTTCTGGTGAGTTTTGGATTATCAATGAGAGGGATGAATTACAAAAACTTGCGGACGCTGTGTCGCCGGTGTTGTATGTCACGCTTGATGAATGTCTTGATGTAAATTCCTATCCACAGGATGAGTGGTCGGAAGTTGAGCTATCAGATTCAGATTGAGAGATGTCCGAAAATTTTCGGACATCTTTTCTATTTTTGAAATTTTTCTAAGATAATGTTTGCTACTTCTTCAGGAGTCTTATCTCAAGTATCTATTACTAAATCATAATTTTCTTGATCTCGTAGGTCTATGTCATAAAGTTTGATGTACCTTTCATAATCTGCTTTATTTCTATTGTGTACTTCTTCTATAGCTGCTTGTAAAGATTCTTGTTTGTCTGTATCTCTTTCTGCTTTGTAGATTCTTTCTCCTGCTATTTCTTCGCTTACATCTAAAAGAATTTTGAAAGCTTTTGGTTGAGCGAAAAATCCAAGTCTACTGTCCAAAATAATATTTGAATTCAAATCTAAACCTTTTTGAAATTCTTCGTATTTCAAATCGAATTCTTTTGCATTTTCTGGTTTTTCTCACAAAAGATTAAATTCGTGGATATTTAATCACATTTCTTTTGCTAATTTTCTTTTCATATCTCATATGGAAATTATTTCGTATCATAATTTTTCAGCCAAAATTTTTGAGACAGTTCATTTTCAGCTTCAAGCCTTTCCTCACATTGTAATTAGCATAATTAAGAATTAGCAAATAAAGATACTACCAGAGTAGTTTATATTGATTTCATCATAATTATATCTATATTGATTTCAATTTATATTTTATATTATAAAAAAACCAACGATGAGACAAAACAACTTACTTAGTACTATTTTAATTTGTTTAACAATTTTAGTTTCTTGTTTAATTTTGAGTAAGGTTAATTTTTCTGTGAATACTGGTGCGACACCAGATCATACAATTTCTGTAGCTTGAAATGGTGAGGTTAGAGTTACACCAGATACATTGATACTTTATTTAAGTGTGGAAGATACAGCAGATACTACTGTAGAAGCTCAAAAGAATGTGGATGAAAAAGTAGCACAGATAAAAGAAATTATAAAAAATTATGATATTAAAGATTCTGATGTAAAAACTACAAATATTAATGAATATGAAGCATATGATTGGACAGATGAGGGTAGAAAATCATTATGATTTACAGCGACTCATAGTTTGGAAATTAGGATAAAGAGTGCAAATGTAGAAAATGAATGAGTAGGTGGAGAAATAATCTCTCAAGTATCAGAGATTGGATGAGTTTTTGTAAATAGTGTGAGTTATGATGTGAATGACAAAACAGAATATTATTCACAAGCTAGGGAATTAGCTTTGAAAAAAGCAAATCAAAAAGCTGAAGATTTAGCGAAATATGCATGAGTAAAATTAGGAAAACCTGTATCAATTAGTGAACAATGGAGTAATGATTATGCTATAGCTACTGCATCTGCAAAAAATACTTACTTTGCAGAGGAGGCTTTTGATGATGCAGGATGATCAGATATATCTCTTTGAGAGATGAAAATTACACTTGATGTAAATGTTGTGTATGAAATTAAATAAATTTTAAATAATAATTTTTGTTAAAAAAATCCACTTTAAAGTGGATTTTTTTTATATGTTTTCAAATTTGATTTCATTACTTTTTCCTTTTTGTAGGAATCGTATCAGCTTTTTATCTCTAGTTAAGAATTCGGTATGTCAATTTGCAAATACTGTAATTGAATATTCTCAAGAGTCTTTAATTTTTAATTCTTGGAATATTTGTTCAATATTTTCCAATTTATGGAACCTCTGTTTTTTGAAATTAAAGTATTTTGTGATAACTCTTTGATAATTGAAATATTCATAATTTAATGGAATTAATGTATCAATTCAACAATCTTTGAAATATCTCAGATCAAATTTGACTGATTTATTTGCCATAAAGTTGGAGTAAGATAGTGTAGTCAAGTAATATTTTCGCATTGTAACTTCTTTTGCTCGGAAACAGAATGGAAAATTAAATTTTTTGATATTTTTTTGATTGTCACTTAATTTATATGATTTGGATGCGTCGCTTATAAGTTCTTGTCCAACTTGAATATCTGCGAAATCTCAAGCTAAACCTATTTTTCAGACAAGTGATTTTGGAAAACAATATTGTTGTAAATATTCACTAAACAATGGTAAAACTATATCAGAATATTTTTTTTCTTTTAATAATTCTAATTCATATGTGGGTCAAACTATAAATTTTTCTACTCATTTTGCTTTCAAAAATTCAATTCATTCTATTATTTTTTGTTTTGAGTATTCGAAATTTTTGTCTCAGTATGGCCAATTTATTTGATCATAATATACAAAATATTCATGATTGAATTTATTTAAAAATTTGAAAAGAGTAAGGTTTTCGTTTCATGATGTAATAATCCCTATTTTCATTCAATTAGATTTTTTAGATAAAGGTGTCTGTTAAAATTTTTGATTAACGTATCAAAATCGGTAGCTTCAATTAGATTATCAATTACAGATATTTCTTCTTGAAAATAGTCCATTTTCCTCTTTATATCACTAGGTATTTTCCCTCCTTGTTCTTTGTAATTATTTAAATGTTTAAGTACTTTTTTGTATTTAGTTTGATAGGGGGTCACTGTATAAACAATGTAATCTTTCATTTTTATAAAGAGATTTGTATCAAACTCTGTTACTGCAGTTTCGATTTGCTCTTTTAGAGTTAAAATTCTTTTTAATCTGTCTCTTTTTGTTTCTCTAACCTCTTTCCAAAAATCTACGTCATATCACTGTGATATTAATTTTTGTATAGATATTATATCATTGTATTCGGTGTTTATTGCTTGTGAAAGTACTGAAAGATATTCTTTACATTTATAATTGTGCTCTTTTTCCATAGTCACTGTAATTGAATTACTTCATATTGTACAAAAAACCTTGTCTTCAACGTAAGCTGAAGTAAATCCAATGGAGAATAAACAAAATACTATTATTAATAATGCTTTTTTTTTCATAACTATGCTTTAATTTTTAGTCATAATTTCTTTATGTTTAATCGAAATTCATCTTCTTTAATTTTTCACATTTTTATTCCACTATCTGTTTGGATTAATCAATTATACATATTTCTTAGTTCATTTCAATTTTTTGATATTTGATTAATGTTTTTCATATTGTTTCATACAATTCGTGGATTTAATTTACATTCTGCAGCAATTTGTTTGGAATCTTTTATTCATTTTTGATAATAATCATCCAAAATAATATCCATTTTTAGTTGATAATACAGTGCTCATGCAAACTCATTTCGGTTTGTTCATTCTTGTTTTATTTTGTCTAAGTATTTTATAGCTTTGTCTGTATCTTTGAACAATAAATCCATAAATCAAAAAGCTACCGTTTCAGCTTGTCCGAACACAATTTCGTCTATGAGCTTTTCATCGATGTTTGTTATATTGTGTATATTGCAATATTCATGTAATTTATCTGTTTCTGATGTGATGCGATATGGATCTTCTCAGACTTTGTCTATGAAATAAGTCATTACGTTTTCAGATATTTTTATTTCTCATAATTCGTTTCTAATCAGATTTTTTAGTTCAATTCATCACATTTTTTTGAATTCTTTGATTTGTGCATTTTTTTCCAAAAATTTATACAATCTTCATCTTTTGTCTGGATTGTAACTCAAAAATACTATAAGGTTATCAGCTGGAATTACATCTATTGATTTAGTAAATTTATCAATAAAGTCGTTTAGTATTTCACTATCAAATCATGTTTGCCTTTCTGCTGAAACAGGGACTCATCTTAATATTATTAGTTTTTTTGTGGAAAAAAGTCATCATCAAAATATGTTTTGAGTTATATTTCAATTATCTCGATTTTCACTATTAAAAATAAATACACTATCATTTCAGTATTTTTCTAAAAAAGAATCTTTTCGTCTTTTAAGTTCCTTATCTAAAGAGTATTTATTTTCTCATGTAAACAAAAATACATTACTAGCCATATTTTCAAATTATAATAAAAACTTCCATATGTATTTTTTAGTATTTTGATTCTCAATTTCAATCTAAAATCTTCCTTGAAAAAAAATATATATTTTGTATAAAAATTTTGTATTTAATGAGAATTCTTGTGTTAAATGAAAATATTGAGATGAATTGATAGATGATTGGCGTGGATTATGACTTTATTGATAAAAATTTACCAAAAAACATTGTCGCCAGATGAGTGAATATTTTCACCAATATTAAGAGGCAGAATTTGTAGTCATGAGCCACACTGTAGTGAATATTCAGTTCAAGTTTTTAAAAGATATGGTTTTATACGTTGATTTCCAAAGATGGTAGAAAGAGTATTTTCTTGTAAATGATCAAATGAAAAAATTTATGATCCATCATATTACAAAGTAGTATTTTTTTCATGAGCTCCAATTTGAGTTCCATTTTTACAAGAATTACAAAATGATAAAAGGTTTGATGTGGTTTGAGTTGTGACAATGCCAGATGCTCCAAGCGGAAGATGAATGGAAGTAAAGCCAAATATTATCAAAAAAACAGCCATTGATCTTTGAATTACAGATGTCCAGACACCGAATTCAGTTCGTTTAGATTCCAAAAAATACTGATTAGAGGCAAAAGATTTTGCTGATTGGTTAGAATCAAAAGATGCAGATTTTCTTGTTGTGATAGCATATTGAAAGATTATGCCAAAAGAAATTTTGGAAATGTCTCATTTTGGACCAATAAATGTTCATGGTTCAATACTGCCAAAATATCGTGGAGCAAGTCCGTTGCAGTCAGTATTTCTTGAATGAGAAAAAGAATCTGGAATCACAATTATGAAAATGGATGAGAATATGGATACTGGAAATATGATAGATGTTTTGAAATTTAAATTGAATTTTAATCGGACTGTGAATGATTTAATCGATTCAGTGATGTTTAAATGACCGAAATTTTTGTGTGATACATTGGTTAATTATGCTAAATGATTGCTTGGCGAAGTAAAGCAAGATGAGTCAAAAGCTACATATTGTAAAAAATTTGAAAAACAAGATGGTGAAATAAATCCTTTCAAAGATGATTTGGATTCAATTTATCGTAAATATAGGTGATTTTTTATGCGACCAAAGATTTATTTTATGTTGAATTGAAAAAGAATCGTTGTAGAAAGTATGAAATTAGATGAGAATTTATTTCAAGAAAATAAAGATAATGTTTTGATTGATTGAAAGACTTTGAATACATGTGTGCTGGATATAGTTTTCAAGCCAGAATGAAAAAAGTGAATGGATTGGACTTCGTTTAAGAGTGGATATTTGAAATAAAAAAAAAGAGCCGCAATTGCTTGCGGCTTGATTTGAATACTCGGAGCGATTACAGAGACCTTAGAATGGCCGATTGATTTGCCAGGAAAAGTGAGGCAGCACTCAGATTGTCGTTACGCTCTTCTTTTGCATGAATTCCCCGGAACATACCTTGGTATGTTTCGTAGTACCTTGACCACAATTTGTCTATTGTCTCTTCAGCATACTTTCCGTCTCGAGACTGGGCAATATAGAATAATAGGTCTTCTCTACTTTCGTGGTACTTTTTGAAGAACTTGTTAAGGAATTTCTCTTTTTCGATGACGTGTTCTTCGTCGATGGCGTTAAGCTCGTCTATAGCGGCGCAAAGGTCCAGCGTGTTTTGGTAAATCCTTTTAGGATACTTTTCGTTGAGATAGACTTTAGCCATTTTTTTGAAGGCCTGGATTTTGTCTTCTTTATCTCCGAATTGGAACACCATGCAATAGTCGAAAAATGTCGAAGCCTTGGTCTTCATTTTTTTGTAAATTGCTCTTTTTTTCCTAATTGGAGCCCTCAGATATTGTTTGAGTTGCTCACGAAATTCTTTACTGTTTCTCATAATTTTCTGATTTATATTTGTTATTGTTTATTGTGTATATATCCTACATATATTTGATGAAAAGTCAAATCTTTTTAGTGTGCATATTGTTGTATTTGTTCAAATTTGAAAAAAAGTTTTGATAATTATTTTATTTTTTGTATCACAATAGTAGAGTATTGTCATTGTCTAGAGTATAGGTTTTGGTAGTGGCTTTTATTTTATAATTTATTTAATAATGGCTGAATTCAGGAACCCACTTTCATGGTCGATTTCCAAGTCTACTGTTTTGCATTATTGTGTGAAAAAGTATTATTTTTCTACTTATTCGAACTACCTCAAAGAAGTAGATATGTGATTGCGAAATGATGCTATGGTTTCTAAAAATATCAAAAGTTTGGCGATGTGGTTGGGGGAGTGCTTACATGATTTAATGTCCGACTATCTTCATTTGATAAAAGATAATCAAAATTCAGCTGAAAATATGGAAAAAGCCAGGGTCTCATTGGTTACAAAAATGGATAGAGATTTTCAGATTTCGAGATTGAGGGATTATTCCAAATACAATTCTGATGTAAAATTTGGCCTTACAGAGCATTATTACAAGGAAAATATTGATGAAATGTATCAGAATTGAAAAAAATCTATTTTACAATATTTTGATGAGCTTCGTGAAAGTGAGTTAAATAGAGAAATTCTTTCGTACATTCATGATCCAGAAAATATAATTTTTATTGAGCCAAAAGAGAAAAATTTTGAATCTATGAAAATAGAAATAGACAACAATCCTGATTTAATGTGAATAAATATCTATGCTCAGCCAGATTTTTGAATTATTACAAAAGATAAAAAATATATAATTTATGATCGAAAGAGCGGTAAAATTCCAGAAAAAGATCCTAATTCAATTTCAGATCAATTAAAAATATATGCATATAAAATTTTGCAAAAAGTTTGATTGGAAAAAATAGATGAATTAGATGTACAAGCATATGAAATATTTTTGAGGTGAATTGTGAAATTTGGATGAAAAATTACAAAACATGATCTACTTGATATTGAACAAAAAGTTATTGATGATGTAAATGTGCAAAAAAACTTGATCGTAAACAAAAATGTGGAATCAAATATGCCATTGGAAAGCTCTGCTTTTCATAGGACAGTCGATCCATATAAATGTCAAAGTTGTACTTTTTATAAAGTTTGTGAGGAAATTAAAAAGTATGAAAAAGTTTCAGATATAGATGAAATTCACATGCCAAAAGTTGAAGAAATTGAATATTTTGATGATGATTTTCCGTTTTAATTTCATAAATATTAAATAAGTCAACAATATTACAATCAAATTGATTACATATGTGAGTATCTTTTTTTTAATTAGTATTTTTTTTTGTTTGTTAGAAAATTTTGGTTATAATTATTAGTGTAAAATTTTATTTTATAAATATTGTATTATGGCTGGTAGTATGAATGTAAAAAAAATTAGTAAAAGCCAAAAATTATTTAAATTATCCCTTTGAATTTTGGTTTTGGTAACGCTTTTCTTTGTCTGAGTATTGTTGTTAAATTTAGGACAAGCGGCTAAGATACAAAGTATGGAGAAAAAAATTGCAAAGAAAGAAGCTCAACTTGAAGAGTATGAAGCTTCAGAAGGATATAAAAAGTTTTTGGCAGTAAAATCTTTGGAAAGTAAGACATCTTGATTGTATCGATATGAGCGTATTGAAAAAATTTCAGAGATTTTGGATGATTTAAGGAATATTGATGAAGAAGACTGAGAATCATCAATCCAACTTTCTGATTTTAATGTTAGCCTAGAAGAGTTATCTTTGAGAGGTACAGTATCTTCTTTGAAAGATTTGTATTATACAAATGCTTCTTGAAGGATTAAAGCAGTATTAGATAGATTTGAAAGTTTAGATTTTATAGAAAAAATGACAATTAAAGAATATCAAAAAGTTGATGAATGATTTGAATTTGTTTTATATGCTAATGTTATAAACAATGACTGAAAATAAAGATCTTTTGAAAAAACTAATAACAGATGATAATACTAAAAAGTTTGAAAATCTGTGAACTGATGATGGTTCAGATAAAGACGAAATAATGACAGTATCTAGGATTGTGCAGGTAAGATATAGATTTTATGCTGTAGGAGTACTGTTGTTAATCTTGATAGTATTGTTTAGATTATTTTTGCCAACATTAGATAAGTATGATGCAAAAAAATCTGAATTAGCTAGTTTGAAAACAAAATTAGAGAGCTTGGAAAATAGAGAAAAACAATATGAAGAAAGTATTTGATTTGTTGAAAGTATAAATAAGAATTCAGATCAAATCGTTGATTGTATAAATCAATGAGAGTCTTGTCAAGAATTGCCAAAAGAGATTAAAGATGAACTTTGATTAGCCAAATCTTATCTTTTGACCAAAAATTTGGATAATGCAAAGATGGATGTAGACGAGAGAAAAATAATTGAAAATATTGATATGTTTTTGTTGAAGCTTGAACCATTTTCAAATAATTCATATGTTAATGGAACTATATCAAAAATATCTATATGAGATAAAGAGAAAATTGATTGATTGTATAAAGTGCCAGTACAATTAGATATTACATTTGATGATAAAGAATCGTTGTTGGCTTTTATAAATAATATAGAAAAATATGTGCCAGTAGATGATTCTATACGTGTATTATATAAAATTGATAGAATTACTTATGATGTAGTGAATTCTGACGAACCTCAAGATACTACGGTTTATATGAATTTGTATTATTTTGAGGAATAATTTATAAAAATAATTAAACTAAATGGGAAAAACAGAAAAACAACAATATAAAGCACATGGGATAGATCGTTTTATCATTGAATTCTTGGAATCAAAAGATAAGTCATCTTTTCGTGGTAGTGATAAAATATTCTTTTTTAGGGAATTATCATATATGTTAAAAGGATGAGTATGATTGGTAAAAGCTGTTGGTGTAATTTCCCAATGAACAGATAATTATGCAGTTAGAGAAATAGCAAAATTGATAAATGAATATTTATCAACATGAAAAAGCTTGTCTTATGCTATGGATAGATTGCCAGATTATTTTGATGAATGAGATTGTAATGTGATTAAAGCCTGAGAGAAATCTTGAAATCTCGTAACGGTATTAGATTCTTTGGCTCAAGAATATGAATTTATTACAGAAATAAAAAATAAGTATATTTGAGCATTAATTTATCCAATAATCTTAATAATTTTTGCTGTAATTGCTGTAATAGCATTGTTTTGATTTATATTGCCAGGTGTATTTGATTTGGCGATTTGAGTATCTACTTCAGAATTACCATTCTCAACAAGATTAATGAAATGAATTTCAGATTTTTTGATAAATAATTGGAGACTTTTATTATGGATCTTTTTATGAATTTCATTGTTTTGTTGGTTATATTTTTCTACTGAAAAATGAAAAAGAACTTGGTTTAACTTTTTGTTGTCAGTCCCATTGATTGGTAAAATGACTAAATGTTATTATTTAGTGAGATGGTGTAGATATATGAGATTGATGCTGAAATCATGAATGAATTATATAGAGACTTTCAAGACATTGAGAGATGTACTTTGAATACCAGCATATCAAGAGATGATTGAAAGAGTTTTGTGATGATTGCAAAAATGATCAAATATATATGATTCATTGAAAGATGAAAAAACTTTGATACCAACGAACGTATCTGTGCTTATCAAAGTATGAGAAGAAACTGCAAATTTGGAGGGATCTTTGTTGAATGTATTAAATATGTATCAAGAAGAATTAAATGTTACAATAAATAGTCTTTCAAAGGTACTTGAACCAATAATTCTAGTCGGTATCGGAATTATCGTAGTTCTCGTAGCTTCTGGAGTATTCTGATTAATATTCCAAATTATGGAATGAATTTAATATATTTTAAAATTTAAGTATTTTAAATATGAAAAAAAAGTGATTCACTTTGATAGAAATGTTGATAGTTATAGTGATAATTGGAATACTTTTGACTTTGTCTATGCGAATATCCTGAGACCGTGTGCAAATTTTAAAAACAAAATCTGTATGGGAACAAGTGGTTTATAATTATAATAATTTATATGCAAAAAATTTGTTAACTAATTATTATAGTTGAAATATGTATGATAATATGGTAATAAGATTTTCGGAATGAGATGCAAAATTATATTATCGTTATAAAATGTATTCAGATGAAAAGACGGCTCAAGATAATAATCCTTGGTTGTCAGAAGTTGTACAGTGATGAAGTTATAAAGTGGATAAATTGTATTTTGAAGGTAATGATCATCCAGTTAACGAAGTATATGCAGTATTTGAACCATATAAAATTTGATGTGTTTTGTCAAATACGTCTCAAAATAATGAGAATAATTCTTCATATAAAAAATTAAAAATTGATTTATTGGTAAATACAAATAGTAGGTACTGCTTTGAGATTTCTAAGGATTTGTGTAAATTGCAAGTAGTTAATTGTGAATAAATCTTTGTATAAAATTTGGATTGAATATTATTTTTGTTTTTTTATAAGTTTTGTATGTAATATTTAATCTTTTTTTGATGAAAAAAAAATTAGCATTTACTTTGATAGAAATATTGATAGCTATATCCGTTTTTGCAATCGGTATTTTGGCTGTGTTGAGAGTTTTAACTGGAAATTTGTCAACTTTAGATACGACTAATATAAAGTTACAAGCCACTGTTTTGGCAAAAGAATGAATTGAACTTTTATATAATGTTAGAGATTCAAATTTAGAAAAGAATTTGTCACGGAATTGCGTGATGAACTCTAGTATTTATACAACTTCACTTGGTGATTTAAATAGTTATTATTTAAATTTAAATAATCCTGAGAATTTTATTTGTTCATGATATTTTTCAACAGATAATTTGTTACAATTATCTTTTGATGAGAAATATTACCTTTATCAGGCTATAATTCAAAAGCAGGAATCATTTGATGAATTGTTCACCAGAAATCAATTGTGTTTATATAAAGACGAGTTTAAAAAGTTATCTCGATATGCATATTGTTCTGCAAAAGAATGATGAACAGGGACAATATTTGCAAGGTATCTTTCTTTTTCTCCAGTGTATGCTAGTGATATAGTAAATACTGTTAAATCGGTTGCTGATTCAAAAAGTGATTCAACAGAATCAGACACTGCTCAATCTGCTAATATTAAGTTACCGGAGGAAAAAATATTAAAAGTAGAAGTACATGTATTGTATAATAAATTAGGTAAGACATGAGACATTGTGTTTGAAAGTTTTATTTGAAATTATTAAATGAAGAGAGCGTTTACATTAATAGAAATGTTGATTGTTATATGTATATTGGGTGTTTTTTCTGCTGTATTGTTTAGAACTTACAAGACAATATCAGATATATCTTTTAGAGTAGAGCAACAAAAAAATGTAAATGAAGAGTTTTTGTTTCTTTCGGAGGTATTACAAAATTTTGCTAATAGAAATTCTATAGATTTTGCTAAATATAGTTCTTTGGGTAATGATGATTGATTCGCTGAAAGGTTATATTTATCATGAGATGATTGAGAAATAGAAATTTATTCTAGTGGAACTTGCGTTGATTTTTCACAGGTCCCTGATCTTTCACAGTTACAGTCATGATGTGCGTTGTTTATAAAAATAAATGAAGGTGAACCAGTGCAGCTAACAAACGATTCTGTATACCTAAGCAAAGCAAAATTTAAAATTATACCTTATTCTGATTCTTATTTTAAATCTATAGAATGTGATACAAATTATTTTGCATGTATAAATGATGATTGATTTCGGTTATTTTTGGATATATATCCAAAACACTATACAGATGATCTTTGGGCATATGATGTTCATCTTTTAGTTCAGCAATTTTTTAATATATAGTTTGTCTTTGTATGAAAAAGATTAATTTAAAAGATAGAAAATTGAATTGAAATATTAGTATCTTAGTTATACTTGTTCTTTTGGCGTGCTCTTTGATGGGAATTTTGAGTATGAATTTTTTAAATAATTTACTTTCGTATACGGATAATAGCTATAGTTATTATAAGTCTTATTATTATGCAAAAGCTGGGTTGGAATTAGCATTGACAGAAGTAGATAATTCTGATGTGTGATTTTCACATTTAATTTGATTTTGAGATGTAATTAATCAAAATTTTGATGGTGATGGTGCTTTTAATGTAAACATAATGTGAAGATATAAATTTTTATCTAATGAGTTCTGGACTAAGACAGATGAATGTAATGATAAAACAGCTCTTTCTATACCGGCTAAATGATCAATGACGTTACCTATGTTTTATGATAATTCATCAAGTTATAGCGTAATATTGTCCGATAGTAGTGATTATAAACTTTTGTTTCAAGATAGAACAAAACTATCTGTGATAAATTATCCTTGAGGTCAATATCCAACACTTGATATTTGAGTTGTTTTCCAATCTTGAGATAGTGTTTTGTGGGATTATATTTATATGACTTGATTATCTTTTAATAGTAATTTTTTTAAGAACTATTTTCAAAATTTTGATTCCATGTATAGCAGCGAACAACCTTGGGATAAGCAATATTTTTCGTATATAGTTATTTCAAATCCTACAGACAGTGAAATAAAATTTTGTATAAATGTATGAGATGATCAAAATAAACAATACGCATGGCCTACTACTAAATATTTTATTTCTAGTAGGTGAGAATATAGAGGCAAAACTGTTTGATTACAGGCTATTTATGCACAGCCATTGCCATCATTTTTTATTAATCCGTATGTAAGTACAATATCTTCTTCGCAGCAGCAGTCTGTATTTTCAGTTTATGATGAATAATTTCCTTAAATAAAAAAAGTCTCAATTTGCATGAGACTTTTTTTGAAAATATTTTTAGTATTATAATTTTCACATAAGTTCATCCAAGCTTTTTGCTTGTTGTTCTTTTTGCTCTGCAGCCTCTTGAGCCATTCATAATGTATCAAGTATTGCTTGCCATCTTTTTTGTCTCATAATTCTTTCTTGTTCGATTGCATTTTTTTCATCATCACTTCATTGTCTTAATATTTCTAAGTTAATTTGTTCTTCTACGTATATTTCATATAATCTTTGAATCTGGAAAGATCGTAATTCTGAAACCTTTTTTACGATACTTTGATCACCACTTTTTACTGCAATATATAATTCTGGAATTTCTTCTCATTCATTAGCTTTGAATTCATAGTCGCTTGAAAATGATCACAAAACTAATTGTTCTAGTAAATCTCGATCAAAATCGTTTTGTAATTCATCTGGAACTAAGTATTTTTTTGGAGAAAAAGTAGCCAAATAATCTTTGTACCAAATTTGTTCTTTTAATCATCAGGCAATTTCTCAATGTGCTTGTTCGTATTTTTCAATTATATCTTTTTTTTCAGGATTTTCTCTAAGTTCTCCTATAAAAGCGTTGAAATCAAAAAGCATATTATTTTTATAATATGTAAAAGAGTTTCTTGTATTATAAGTAATTTGTTTGGTGTTGCAAGTGAAAATTTAGATTTAATAAATTATTATTGTTACTCTGTTGGTGTTTGTGTCGGTTCGGTTGTTGGTTGTGTAGGTCAGATTGGTGCTTGAGTTGCTTCTGTTGATGTAGGCATATTGTTTGTGTCGGTTGTTGAAGTATTGTCATCTTCTTGAATTGTTCAACCAAGTCTTGCTCATATTTCAGCATCAACAAATTCTCTCTTTCTTCAGTATTTTTTTGCTGAATATTCTTTTAAAATTGGAACTATTTTATCGTTTTTATAATCTTTTGTATAAATAGCATTCATACTAAATGGACGCGTTGTTGCGTTATCGATATTTAATTTTATGTATGCTTTATAGTTGGCAATTCATGTAATATCTCAAGATCAGAGTACTGGTTGATATTCTTTTTCCAAGAACTCTGCATCTGGTGCACCGACTTTAAATGACATCATTGTTCAAACGTTACCAAATACGGCTGATTTTACATCTCCTTTTCATCATTCTGACTTATTCAAACCTTGTCATGCTTCCAATTGTGCAATATATTGGTGAGCCATGATTAGACAGAGCCTATATTTTCTGGCCTCTGATAAGATATCGGCAAATGTTCATGATACGAAGTTTTGGAATTCGTCGACGTATAGATAGAAATCTTTCCTATCTTTTTCTGGCATCCTTGCACGTCACATGGCTGCATTATATATTTTTGATACCAATATCATTCACAAAAGTTGAGCGTTGATATCTCAAATTTTTCATTTAGAAAGACTAATCAAAAGTATTTTTTGATTGTTCATTACATCTTCAATATTGAATGCTGATTTTGTTTGTCCGATAATATTTCTAATAAGTCTGTTTGTATTAAATGATACGAATTTAGATGAGAAATATGGGATAATTTCTGCCTTTTCCCTATCTCACATGGCATTATATGTCTTTTCTCGGAAGTTCCTTACTGTTGGATTTTTTACAAGTGATGTCTTGTACTCTCTGTATCATTCGTCGGTAAACAACCTTGTAATATCCAAAATTGTTGGTCTGTCTTCAAAATCTTCTAATACTGTTAGACTACCATATTTGAAATATTCTTGGATACGTGGACCAAATATTTCTGGACCAAACATTTTTAAGAAAATTTCTGTAGCGTCATTTACTGTCCTATCTGCCTCATCGATATTATTAATTTCGTATAGATTTAATCACATTGGCCTATCTTCATCTCAAGCATCAAAGAATATAACGTCCTTTGCTCTTTCTTTTGGCACATAATGAAGTAGATCTTCAACTAAGTCTCCATGTGGATCAATTACACATAATCAATCTCAATTCCACATATCTTGTCTGGCTAATGTTTGCAAAAATACTGATTTTCAGGTTCATGATTTTCAGATACAGTAGTGATGTCTTGTCCTATCTTCTCTTTTTATATAGACAGGAGAGTATTTGTTTCTGTAAATATTAACTCATAATAATATTCATTCTTTAAATACTTTGTATCAGAATACTTCTTTTTCTTTGGTTTCTTTTACAAATTTTTCTCAATTTTTTTCGACTATTTCTTTTCATTCTAATTCGTTCTCTTTGTATTTATTAATTGGTACTAATTCATCTTCTTGGACTATTTTTTTTCATACCGCTCGATGATGTTGATCTTCTTCCAAGACTTTAGATAGATTTCATCATTTATATTTTTCAGCTAGTTGTCAGCTGATTACATAACTTGTTGCACTATCTTCTGAAAGAGTTGGTAAATTTGATGGAGCAGCTACTACTTTATATTGCATCCATTCTATTGCATTTGAACGGTTGTATGTATAATCTGGGAAGTGGAATAAAGATGTTAATTCTCAAGTTGTAAATATGTTTGATTTGTAAAATAAGTTTGTCAGTCCATAGTTTACTGCTAACGTCCATAATGGTCTTGAGATAAATCATAAAAATGATGCTTTATTTGCTAGATGTTCTAATTCGTTTCAATATTCGTCGGTATATACACTAAAAGCTCATATTAAATTTTCCATATTTCATTGGACTCTACTTTCTTCATCAGATGTGGTAACCAATAAAAGTCCTGATTCGAAAGCTGGAGTTCCGGCTTCTTCTCACATATCATTTAATGTATCTTCCTGTGCTTTAACCATACGTACCATTGTAACATCGTCTGCATTTTTTCATTTTGGTCATTCTCAATACGCCATTAATTTGAAAAATTTTTTGAACCCATGGAGAATTTTTCATCAAATAGATCTTGGTGAAATATCAAGATTTTTGTACAATCTGTCTATTTTCTTTTTAGCTTGTGTGTTCCAATCATCTCATAAAGGTTTAATATTTAACATAATTGTTGCAGTATCGTATTTTGAAATATTTCAGATGGCATCAATGATGTTGTTTATTGGATCGTCACTAAGCTTTTTATACATTTTGAGTGTATATACATCATCTTTTTCTGCTTGTAGAGGCATAACTTTATAATGCTTTCTTTTGAAAATATTTGGTTCATTTACTATTTCTATAGAACTGTCTGGATATTGTGCTCAAATAGATCATTCAATGATTGTTTTATACTCTGGATAACATCATATAATAAAATTTAAAACTCAATTTACATAATGATACATTAGTGAAATTCTTGGTTTTCTGAATATCTTATACATTATTTTATCTTTAAATGTTAATTTTCATAGCTTTTTTAAGTTTGTATACACTTGAGACATTCTTCAGATTTTTTCCTTCATGTCTTTAGCAATTTCTTTTGCTTGTTCACGGTCTGTCTTACTATCTCATCTAGGTACTAATACTTTCATATAAATCATTCTACCATGGTTTAGAAAAGCATAACCCCATCTAAAACACCGTTTACAAATTTTTATAATAATGATAACTAGTATGAAAAATATTATAGACAATTTCAGTATATTGAAGAATCAATGTATTTTTACATGCTTTTGATTGTTTGGTACATATGGTGTAGCTTGCTCTGTTTGTGTTGTGCTGGCTGCACTATGAGTTCAAGAAGCGTTATATGAGGATATATCGATATTGTTTAAGAAGTTGTTTAGGTTAACTGAACTATTTCAAAAATAAGAAAAACACTCATCGTTGTATTGTCATCGTGCTTTACTTTTTAGAGTTGATGGACTATCTCTCAATGATTCATCTTCTATGTATTTATTTACTATTAACTCTTCACATACATCTTGTGTTATCATGTTTTGCTTATAAATAAAAAAATACATATATATTATATGTGAAAATCTTTTTGTAGTCAAAAAAATGGTTATTTTTACAGAACTATGTCTTGCCTTTTTAGAAAAATGTTATATCTATAAACACTCACTAATTTTTTTGTCTTGAAATTCTATTATACTATTTTTTTCTGTTATTCCTTTTTCGTCTAATAAATTTAAAAAATGCCTAAAAATTTCAACTGTGACTTTTGTGTCTCACATGGCTCTATGAGCACGTTCATTTGTTAATCAAAAGTAATTACAAAGTGTTCATAAGTTTTTTTTTGGCAAATCTGGTAATAGCCTATTTGCTAATTTTCTGGTACATAAGCAACTATTCTGTATTCGTTTGTTTGTACAACTATATATGTTTTCAGATATAAATCCATAATCAAAATTAGCATTGTGTGCTACGATAATGTCATTTTGTATAAAATCTAAAAAATTTGGAATTATTTCGAAAAATTTTGGAGCATTTGACACCATTTCATTTGTAATTCATGTTAATTTTGTTATTTCACTTGGGATATCCCTTTCAGGGTTTATCAACGTTTGAAATTCTCATAAAATATTTTGTCAATCAAATTTTATTGCTGCTATTTCTGTTATTTTGTGTCTATATTTTGATAGTCATGTTGTCTCAATATCCAAAATAATGTAATTCATTTTTGATTATTTTTTTAGTATCTCAATTAATTTTTCTTTATCATTCCATTTTCTAGTTCAGAAATTTGTTCGTTGGATTGGTTCGTGTCATTTTCCTGCCAACATGACAATATCTCAAGGTTTTGCGATTTGTGTGGCAAATTTTATTGCTAAGTATCTCTCTGGTATAATATATAATTTCTTTTTTATTTCCTCAGTTGTTTGTATTTCTTGCGTTAGTTGTTTTAGTATATCTAATCTATTTTCAGTATCTGGATCGTCGTCAGTAGCTATTACTATATCGGCAAATTTTCCTCATAATCTACCCATTTCTGGTCTTTTTAGTTTATCTCTATTTCAAGGTGCTCAAAAAACTAATATCAATTTGTTGTTTCATTTTTGTCTGTGTAAGAAACGAAGGGTTTTGTCTAATGCATCTGGATCATGAGCAAAATCTATAAAGTAGTAAACTCCGTTATGTTCCACCTTTTCCATCCTACCACTTACTCATGTGAATCCAGAAAGAGATGCTATACAGTCTTTTATATCTAATCATATTTGTATTCCTACACTTAGTGCAGCAAGATAATTGTAAATATTATAATTTCATAATAAGTAAGTTTTGGTTGGATATTTATTTCACAAATATATTATATCAAAAGTTGTTTCATGCGTATCATCTACTATATTTTCAGCTCTAATGGTAGATGAATTTTGTAATCAAAAAGTTATTTTTTTGTCAAATGCTAATTCGTTGTACCATTCTTTTCATATTTTATCATCAGAAGGGAATGTGGCATATTTTGTATTTTTTCAATTACCCAAAACATATTTAAATAATTGTTTTTTTGCTAGAGCATAGTCATCCATATTTTTGTGATAGTCTAGATGATCTCTAGTTATGTTTGTTAGTACAGCATAATCAAATTTAACTCATTCAAATCTATCTTGGTCTAATCATTGTGATGATGCTTCAAGTACTGCGATTTTGCATCATTGATTTTTTGCATCGGCAAGTATTCATTGTAATTGATATACATCCAATGATGTCATTTTTTTGTCGTTTACCATGGTTTTATTTCCGATTTTTATACATGCTGTACTGACCATTACAGTAGGTCATACCAAATCATTGAATAGTTTATGTAGCATATTTACTGTAGTGGTTTTTCAATTTGTTCATGTAACTCAAACTATGAAAAAATCTTTTGAAGGATTTCAATTTATGAAATTGGCAATTTTTCAATTTGCTCTTTTTCGTAATTGATAGATAAAACTATTTTTAAACGAGTTATAAAATTTTTCGTATCATATAAGTTTTTTTATAAGTTTTTTCATCAAAAAATATTCCTTTATAAAATATGATGATATATATATTGAATTGATGTTGATTTACAATTCTATTTTTTATGTAAAAAAGTCTTCAAAAATTTGACAAATTTAAGAGTTTTGATTATAATCGGATAGTAGATTTTATATTATATGCATAAAAACATGACTGAAAGATGACATGATTGAGCAAATAGGATTTTCCCTACTATACCAGAAGATTCAGTGTTCCATGAATCAAATTGATGAGATTTTGAAAATGATCAATACTTATCATTTTTGCTTCATATGATGGTTGATTATGATGCTTCTGATATATATATTACATATTGAGAGGAGCCAGTATTGAGAGTGGAACAAGAAGCATTGAGAGTTCAATGAGCATTAAAAATGACTGATAATATTTTGATTAGTTTTTTTGATATATTGGTAAGTGATGAAGATAGAGCATTATTTAAGCAAGAACAGAGTATTGATTTGTGATACTCATTACATGGTAGACGTTATAGGATAAATATTAGTCAACAAAGATGACATATTATGATTGTTGCAAGGTTGTTGGCTGAAAAGGTTCCTACTATTGATGAAATGTGATTGCCACCTATTTTAAAGAAATTAGCACATACTTCTTGATGAATAATATTTGTATCATGACCGACTTGATCAGGTAAATCAACTACATTGGCAGCAATGGTTGAGGAACTAAATCAAACTAGATATAAACATATTATTACAGTAGAAGATCCTATAGAATACGTTTTTGAGCCTAAAATGTGTGTGTTTGAACAAAAACAATTGTGAAGAGACGTGACAAGTTTTGCAAATGCGATGAAATATGCTGTTAGACAAAGACCTGATGTTATTTTGTTTTGAGAGATCAGGGATCCAGATTCTGTAAGATATGCGATGTCTTTGGCTGAGACGTGACATTTGGTGCTTACTACAGTACATTCAAGATCTGCAGAACAAGCTATAAATAGGATCGTATCAATGTTCCCTACAGATGAACAGCCACAGATTCAAAATCATTTAGCTGAAAATATGATAGCAATTATTATTCAAAAACTTGTAAAAAGAGCTAAAGGTCATGGGGTAGTTGCTGTACATGAAATTTTGTTGAATAATACTCCTGTAGCAAATACTATTAGAGATAATAAATTAAATCAAATAGATAATGTAATATTTACAAATAGGAAATATTGAATGCAGCTCTTAGATGATTGTTTGGTTGAACATATAGTAAAATGAGATATATCTTATCAGACGGCGATGGAAAATGCACGTGATCCTTCAGCAATAAAAAGATGATTAGAACAATTGTGATTAAAGGTTGTAGGTTAAAAATTTTTTAGATATCGGGCAGCGATGATTGAAGCAGTCTCTGTCCTGAGGACGGTATCTCCTAATGATACCGTTTTTATTTTTTTTCAAAATTTCTTGTAATCATTTTCTGTGAGTCCTCATTCTGGTCAGATGATTCATAATGCATTTTTAATTGTTCAGATGTTTTTGAAATTGCTTTCGGATTTATCAAATACAATGACTTCTTTTCATTCAATTATTTTTGAAATATCTTTTTCAAATGTTATTTTTGGCAATTGTCGTCATCGAGATTGTTCTATGGCTTCTTTTGCTATTTTATTTAATCTATCTAATTTTTTTTCATTTCGTTCTCTGATAATTGATCTTTCACTTGGTCGGAAAAATATATTTTTAATTCATATTTCGCTGAGTTTTTGGACGATTGTCTCCATTTTGTCTCGCTTGTTTGACATGGCGATAGCTATTCAAGTTTCATTTATTTGCTCTGGATGCTCAATAGATTCTACTATTTTTCAAAAAATATTTTTGTCATCTCGATTTGAAATCTTTAGTTTATATCTAGCATTTCCATTTTGTACAAAAAACGAATCTCAAATTTTCATTCTCAAAACTTTCCTAACTTGTGAAAGTATTTCAATATCAGATATCTTTATTGATTCTCATTTTTTTTCAAAGTTTGTGATAAATAATTGCATGGAAATAATGAAGAATTAAAACTTAGTAATTAATAATTTTCGGGGTTGTATATATATATTTTTTTATAATAGAAAAACAAACTAAAAATCTACTGTAAAAAGTTCCCAAAAATTTGACAAATAAAAATTTTGAGATATAATATTATATACAAAAATCATTTATGTCATTAAATGAAAAACAAAAAATGAAAGAAATCAAGTTAAAAAGTCAGCCAAAATGGATGGTGAGAATGTTTATTTTAGTATGAGCAATACTGTGAGGAGTATTTGCTTTTATTTCACATCCAATATGATGAACAAACGCACAAAGCATGGATTGTCCAGAATGAAAGTTTTTAGCTACTGGAGATGTATGTATTACAAACGATAAAGATATTGTTATCCAAGCTACAGCGACGGAAGCAAACCAGACTTTGAAAATAAATAAGTATTTCGCCAATGCATATACAGTAGATCGATGAGATGGAATGACTGAAGATTTGACAGCAAATACTACACATACTTATGACACAGCATGAATATACGAAGTAGTTCTATCATTATCATGAGCGAATAGATGGACATTCCAAAATGGAACTAAGCCATTAGTTCCAACAGCATGAACTACAGTGACGTGAGTACAAATTATATATATGCCAAGTTTGGCAGACTGATTTGGAAATAGCGCTACAATTCCAGGGAATTATTTCTTCAAATATTTCAACTATTGATGATCTCTCACAAATTTACCAACAAATTCTTTTGATACGAGTAATATTACGACGGTAGGAAATTCTTTTTTCCATTGTTTTAACTATTTTTGAAAACTCACAACTTTACCAGTAAATTCATTTGATACATCAAATATTAGTGGAACTGTAGGGAATAACTTCTTTTCTTGTTTTAATCTATATTGAAAGTTAACAAGTTTACCAGAATGATCATTTAATGTAAGTAATATCATAACAGTTGGAAACGATTTCTTTAGCTCTTTTAATGAAAAATGAGCGATAACAAGTTTACCAGAATGATCATTTAATATAATTAATATCATGGCAGTTGGAAATAATTTCTTTTATTCTTTCAATGATGATTGAGAACTTACAGGTTTACCAGAATGGTCTTTTGATACATCAAATATAAGTGGAACAGTAGGAAATAACTTCTTTTGCCGTTTTAACCAAGGGTGACAACTTACAAGTTTACCAGAATGATCATTTGATATGAGTAATATCACGACAGTAGGAAATAATTTCTTTGATTCTTTCAACTATATTTGAGAACTCACAAGTTTATCGGGATGCTTATTTGATATGAGTAACATTATGACAGTAGGAAATAATTTTTTTAGCGCCTTCAATTCTAATTGACAACTTACAAGTTTACCAGAATGATCGTTTGATACAAGTAATATTACTACAGTGTGAGATGGCTTCTTTTATTGTTTCAACTGTAGATGAGCAATAACGAGTTTGCCTGAATGATCGTTTGATACAAATAAGATCACGACAGTAGGAAATGATTTCTTTATGTCTTTCAATTCCAATTGACAACTCACAAGTTTACCGGAATGATCATTTAATACCAACAATATCACAACAGCAGGAGATTCTTTCTTCTCTGCTTTCAACTCTAATTGACAACTAACTACTTTACCAAGCTCATTTACAATGAGTTCTGTGTGAGCGTTAGTAACTGGTGATTATGATGAATATTTTTTGCCTGGTGCTTTTGATGGTGGATATTCTTCGGCTTTTCATTCGTCATATATGTTAAATAAAAAAGTATCAGATTTGGTATCCTGAGTAGCTGCACCTTTGTATGATAGAAATACATTTTCAGACAATCAACCATGAAGATGTTGAGTAGATCCAAATTGGTTGAATACTACTTCAAATGCTTGTAGCATAACATATGATGCTAATGGATGAAGTGCAATATCTGATCCAACGGTGAAATATACAGCAGATACAACATGAGTAGTAGTATGACAAAATATAACTATCCCTACAAAAAGTTGATATATATTGAGTTGATGGTATACAGAAACAGAATGATGAGAAAGAGTAGAAACTATAATCTTCCCAGATATGGATGGAGAGACAATTTATGCACAATGGAAAGAAATTTCACAATATACAGTAACATATAATGCGAATGGATGAAATACAACACCATCAGCAGTGACAGTGGAAAGCAACACCTCGATTAATTTACCAAATGCACCAAGGGATGGATATGAATTCTTATGATGGTATACAGAAGAAGAGGAATGAATAAGAGTATGATGATATAATGATACTTATACAGTTTCACAAGATGTTATATTATATGCACATTGGATTGAAGTTTTACCAGAAGGTATATTCTTTCAAACATGAGATATTACATATACAGACACAAATTGAAAAGTGTTTACATGAATTGGAACTATCACATTTACTGTTTGAGATGACACTATTACTATATTAGATAGGAATTTATGAGCAACAACTAATGATACATGAAACGATGATTCTTTATGATATTATTTTCAATGGTGAAATAATTATTGATTTACGAATGATTCTTGAATAAATAATATTGATTTAATGGCTGTTAGCTGAAAATTAGATACATTAGGAAATGGATGGAATAATCCATATATTAGTAATATTATAATAACAGATAGGACAAATATATGAAATGCTGAAACATATAATATTAATTCTAATTTATGGTGATGATCTTGAGATAGTATCAATAATAATTGGTGAGAAGATACATTGCTTGATTGATATAAAAGACAATGACCCTGTCCAGAGTGATTTCATGTTCCATCACAATGAGAACGAGATAAGTTAGTAAAGTTACGATTTAATAAAAATAAAGGATATCAATATGTAGATAGGTTTTGGGTTCAAAATAATCTGCATTATTTTTATTGAAGTAATTATTTATGAACATTATTTTTAAATAATTTTTTATTGAGAGAGCGTTCTGCACATTTCTTATGATCAGATCAATATAATAATCCTAGATTCCAGTGATGGTCATCATCATCAGATATAAATGGTTTTAGATTTTGAGATGCACGAAGTGGCTCAGTAACAATGATTCGAGCAGAAAATAGACCAGATCTGAAAAGTGTTCGTTGTTTTAAAGATATGACATGATATTTAGTAATGCAATACGAAACAAATTGATGAACACCTATTCAAGCTCAAACAACAGTATCGTGAGAGATTTGATACTTACCATGATATACAACACAAAAAACATGAGTAGATTTTTTGTGATGGTATACAAATTCTGAATGTACAGAAAAGGTTGAATTATCATGATTTACATTTAACAAAATTATAACATGAAATACAATATTTTATGCGTGATGGTGATATGATTATATTCTTTTAGATCGAGATGAGTCGGTAATAGAATCTTGAAAGGTTTTGGAATGAAAAAATATAAATCCTTCAGTATTACCAAATAGAAATTGATATACTTTTGTTGGTCGAGATAAAGATCTTACTAATATATCTGGAAATTTGGTTGCCAGAGCAATTTATCAGAAGAAAGAAATATCAAATTGATGATGAACAAAATTAAGTAAAGATTATTGTCCATGATGAGACTACTCAGATAGTTATTATGATTGAGATTGTGGAACGGATCCAAAAATAAAAGAAGAAAATGATGAAGAAGAAAACGTAAAAGTACATAATTCAGCAGAAGAGTTTGAGTATGATTCATTAAAATCAAATCCATATTATAGTGATGAGATGAATCAAGCATATCAGTTTGCATATCATTACTGAATTACTACAAAAAATAATATAAAAGATGCAGCAATGAATTGGGAGCTAACAAGGATAGCAATGGCAAAGATGTTGAGCCAATATGCTGTGAACGTGCTTTGAATAAAACCAGATACAACTAGAAATAATGAATTTGCAGATGTGTCAGATAAATTAGATACAGAATATGATGATTGAGTGACTTTGGCATATCAATTATGAATCATGTGAATTAATATGCCAAATAATGAATTTAGACCATATTGATATGTAACGAGAGCCGAATTTGCAACGGCATTGTCTAGATTGCTGTATAATACATCAGATTGAGAATTTGAAAAAACATCAAAATATTATGTACCACATATAGATAAATTAGCATATGAATGAATATTGACAAACACAGATCCATATATGAAAGAACTTCGTGGATATGTAATGTTGATGCTGATGAGAAGTGCTAAATAATTAATAATGAAAAATTAATAATTAAAAAATCCTTGAATGAAAATTTGAGGATTTTTTTGAATTAAAAATTTATTGTATTTTTTATGAATTTGTATAACAACAAAGTATTATTTTCTTTTATTTTTGTGATTTATAAAAAAATGACAGAAGTAAAAAAAGTATTAATGGTCATCGCAAATGACTGATTTCAGGATCATGAATTTGGAATATCATTTGCTGTATTTCATGATGCAGGTTTGGATATCACGATAGCAGCTGGTGAAAAATGAGAATGTAGGGGTGTTTTTTGAGCAAAAACTGTTGCAGATGTAGATTTGTTTTTTGCTGATGCTACTAAGTATGATATGGTTGTGTTTATATGATGAGGTTGAGCTTACACTCAGTATTTCCATGACAAGACCTATTTGAAATTAGCAAAAGATGCTAAAAAACTTTGAGCGATATGTATTGCTCCGATGATTGTGAGTGAAAGTTGAGTATTTAATTGAAAGACAGTGACTTGACGGGATCAGGATGGTGTCCAGCAATGATTTATAGAAAGGAATTGATGATTCCGATCAGAATGACCTGTTGTAGTTTGTGGAAATATAGTGACATGAAATTGACCAGATGCGGCAGAGGAGTTTGCAAAAAAATGTGTTGAAGTAATCAATAATTGATAATTTAAAAGATAAAATTCTAATGTTAAGTGATAAATACAGGTATGTCGCTATGGATTTTGAGACAACATGATTAGATGTTTCAAAAGATGAGGCGATACAAATATGATTAGTAGAGATAGATGTAAATTGAAATATTGTGAATCAATATAAATCTTTTTTAAAACCTGAAAAACCAGTTTCGGAATTAAAAAGTTTAGTTGCATATATTACTTGAATTTCGGTAGATGATATACAGTCTGCACCAAGTATTTTCGAAGTACAAGATGAAATATTGAGGTTTTTTTGAGAAAACACGATTTTAATTGGGCATAATATTGAGTTTGATATAAATTTTTTGAAAAAATATTTTCCTGATGTAAAGTACTTTGATAGTATTGATACATTTTATTTGGCTCAGAATTTGATCCATTATCCATTGAGCTATGCGCTAGATGTCTTGGTAGAATCTCTTGGTGCTAATAAGATTTTTAAAGAATATTTTTTGAAACTTCATGGATGAGAGGATTATGATGAAAATAATATCCATGATTGATTATATGATTCTCAAAATGCTTTGACGTTGTTTTTGTATGAGATAAATCGCATAGATACTTTGTTTGCTAAGTATCCAGTACTAAATAATTTCCTTTATAAAAATATTTGATTATATCATAAAATATTAGATTATCAAGTAGACCGGGCTTGAGAAAAAAATGAAAAAATTTCTGTACCAGCTCTAAAAAAGCAATTACCATGAAGTAAAACTTTGAAAACCAAACTAAGTATTGATTTAAAAAATTATAATATTTGAGAAAGATATTTTGTCTGAAATGTCGACTTGAGTCAACTTGTGATGTCATTAGTATCTGGAAATAAAGATATAATAATGTCTTTTGCTAGCGTGGCAAAATTAAACATTGTGAAAAATATTTTGAATGATGCTGGAATAAAAAATATTGGTTTTGCAAAAGGGTATACTACAATAGATCAAAATAAATTTTATAGATTTCTTAATAAAGATACATTTTCAGATAATGAATTTTTGTTTATTATAAAATATTTTTCTATTTTGATGAATGAATGATCTGTAATTGAATTGAATACAAAAGCTGATTACAAGATACACTATTATATTCAAGATGAGAAGAAATTTGAAAAATATCCAATAGTACTTACTACTCATGGATGATTGTATTCAATTTTGCAGGAGCAGGAGCATAAATACAAAAATTACGATGTGTGCTTTTTTGATACTGAGATGTGGTATAAATGATATAATGAATATCTTTCAAAACCATGTGATTTATATTCAATACTAAATTTTTTGGAGATATTGTTTTATAAATATTCATTGGATGAACAGCAAGATGCTGTGGATGTTTTGGAAAGATTTGCTAGATTTTTTGAAGTATTTATGTGAGTCCTATTTTCCGAAACGAAACAATTATTTGTAAACAATCCTGAAACTAAGGTGACTGTAAACCCTATATTAGAAAATATAAATTTTTATGAAACAAATAAACTAGTTTTACAGTTTTCAGATTATAAATCATTACTTCAAGAGTGTCTTGATGATGAAGATTTTCAAGCATTATGGACAAAAATTACACAATTATTTACTGTATTAACATGATTGGTTGATGTACAAAAAATTATGTATAATCAGTCTGAATTCTATTTTACTTATGCTGAAGCTGTAAAATATACAAATCGAGATGAATTTAGGGAGGTATTTCCATCGTGAGTTTATTTTTTGTCGGATTTTGAGAGATGATATCCTAAATTATTTGAACAAGATTCTGGATGAAAAATTTTATTAATGAAGAAAATTTCAAATCAAGATAGAGTAGTAGAATTTGTAAACGAATGGTTGCTTGAAAATAATTGAAAAATATGTTTTATTTTGTCTACTGTGAAAGCGGAGTCTAAAGAATTGTTTGATAAATTTTTTGAGTGATGATTACCATCTGATACTGCATTACTTGTAGAAAATATTACTTGATCACTTTGAAAAAATGTATTTAAGGCAAAGTCAGGATGAACAAAAATAATAATATGAGGTTATTCTTTTTTAATTTGGTTATTCTCGAATTGAATTGATATTGACATTTGTATAGAATTTAATATAATATGAAAGATGTCAAAGTATCTTTTAGATGATATTCAACGATATGCAAGAAAGAATAACATTTAATTCTAAAGCTTGTTTTAATATTATTAAGCTTGTTTGAGCTGTACTAATTTTGTATTTTTGATTAAAATTGTGAGTCGCTAATATTTGAGAAGATATGGATTTTTTAGTTTGAAAATATTATGAAGAAGTCTCTCCTATTGATGCTTCATATAGTGATGATTGGGTTTTGAATATGGGAATGCATAATATAACTGATGTTGAGCAGGAAGAAAAAGTAGATACTTATAGTGATTTAGATTGAGAAAATCATGAATTTGAATTGAAATATCAGACATTATGTTTGTCTGATTTTGATCTTTGTTTGAAAGTAAAATTTGTATGAGATATATCTTCAAAGGATAAATTCATGTATTTTGCTAGTACGATGTATGTATTTAATAATATTTCTAATAATATTAAAATATGAAAGAATATTAACACACAAACCAAAGTGATAACTATAAATTCTAGTTATGGAGCTACTAGGTGATCTGCTGATTGGAATAGTGTGACAATACATTTGTGAGCTGTAAAATCTTATGTAGAGTTTTTGTGATTGGTATCTCATGAATTGTGACATGTGGTAGATTTGTGAGTAATTCAAGGATATTCTTCGGAGAAAGATCCTGTTTATACAGAGTTTTGAAAAAGTGTATTTGCTGTAGATGATCCATCATTATCTTATTATTCTTTGTCTTGGAATAGTGAGAAAGTTAGAAAATCTGAGGCAGTAAAAGAAGATTTTTGTAGCTGATATGGGATGATAGATCCTTTTGAAGATTTTGCAGAATGTCATAATATGTATTTAAATCATAATGAGATTTTTAAATCTTGGGCCAAGGAAAATGAGATAATGAAGCAAAAATATAATTTCTTTGCTAATTTGTATGGAGGGAAATTTATGTTTAGTTCTACTTCTGATTTGGTAAAATTTAATGCAGATAAGACATGGAGACCTTGGGATACAACTAAAATGTAAAAATAAGCCTAATTATTTGTAAAATAGATTAATTGTCAATTAAAATACCTGTTCAAATGGTATTTTTTTTGTTAAAAAATTTTTTTTGAATATAATATTAGTGGTTATTTATTTGTCGTTTTAAGAATATGAGGCAATTTAAAAATTATATAGTATATTTTATTTTGGTTGCGCTGTGTGTAATTTTTAGTTTACCATCTTATGTGTTTGCACAATGATCAGGTAATGCTAATAAATGCTCAGCTTGTAATGCCACGCCTAGTGCTATGCAGGCATTTATAAATTTTGAAGTAGAATTATTAGAGTCATTACAGGAAGTGAGTGAAACAAAACAGACACTTTTGACGAATCCAAATTATGGTCTTTTTGCTGGATGAATGCCATTGTTGTGATCATTTTTAACATCCACTTATGAAAAAGTTAAAAAGAGTTTAGATAGTGAATTTAAAGCGACAAGAGCTATCAATATTACTACTGTACTTTTAACAGAGATGCTTTTTGAAAATGGTGATTCTGCAATTTCATCAATAACTATCCTTTTTAAAGATAGAGCATTTGTTAGAGATTATAAAATTTTGCAAGAATTAGATATGAGTACAAATGATGTAATATGGGATATGTGAATGTTGGGTATTTGGGATGACAGAGTATCTGCTCAGGTTCAGTCAAAAATTTTATGATTACAATCAAAATATTCTCAAACACATTGAGGTGAATATCCGATATTTACGAAACTTTCTATATCGTGAAGCGTAAGAAATCAAAGTCTTTTGCATTTTATTTTGAGGGTTAATTGATTGATGAAAGCAATGTTATCAAGTGTTAATAATTCTATAGTTATTGATAATGAAATAAAAGATTTTGAAAGTTTGTATTCTAGATGAAATATTATTGCAGAAGTAAATAGGGATTATATCGAACAAATACAATCCGAATATTCTTGTGCAAAAATGAAAGTTTGTAATGAAACGGTAGTATGAGCAATAACGTGATTAGTTGATGCGTCCGAATGGAGAGATTCTTTTAGTAGATCACGAGATACTATAAAAGACTCCATAGATAATTTGAAGGAACTAAAAAATCCACGAAAAACGTATACAAATACAGTCCGAGATGCAAATAATTCATGATGATTGACGGAAAGACAGGTTGAATTATTGCGTACTGTTTATGGACTTGATTCCAAAGATTTAACGACGTCTCAGATTGAGACATGGAAGAAGAATTGGTCTAATTTAAAAAAAGAATTAAATCCTTTTTCAGATGTGGTGGAGTCTTCTAAGAAATGAGAAAAAGTTGTAGATACTAGTAAAGATACAAATTCAAAGGAGCAAAATCAATGAAAAAAACAGGCAAAAAATAGGAGGAAAAGGCTTTCACAAGAAGAAAAAAATCGTTTGGCTGAACAATTTTATTGGCAGAGTATAATGCCAACTTCAGATAAAGAACAAGTAATATTGAATGATATGCAAAGCACAGTAAATAATATTTTAAAAGAAAAGTCTGAAGATAAGGAAGTGCTTTTAGCCTGATTAAATCTCAATACTCATTATTTTGTCGAAATATGAGCCTATATACACTATATTGTTGAAACTGTGATTTGAGACAAGAATAATGATTGATTAATACATAATCTGTGAGAGGTATGTACATATCAGTGTAGAAATAATTGAAAGGTGAATTGTTATGCTGATGAATAATTTATATGTTTTATTTGTTTATAGTATGAAAAATTTTAAAAAGATAGTTATTTGATTGTTTATGAGTGGAATATTTATAGCGCCATGTTTTTCATCAAATAATAATTATCAAGCTTGTTCGTCGATATTTATTGAGCAGTTACCAGACGGTGTGAATTATACTGAGATACTTTTTACGTGATGGAGCAGTAAAAATATATATAATTTAACAAGTTGATTTTGTGCAAATATAGCAACTTTAAAGTGTGTTAGTACTGGTGATTGATCTGCTGTTGATTATTTTGATGCATCTCAATCTTTATTTCTGACTGTGCTTTGTAATAGTGTAAAGCAATGAAATTTTTATCAAACTTGAAGTAGAGTTTTGAAAAAGAAATCATTTATAGATTTTTGAATTGTGAGTTCAGAAACTTGAATTACAGAATCTTGTCATCGATATAGAGGTATGAATAGTTGTAATTATGCTTATTATTTACCATGGATATTTAATAAAATCGAAAATGATATGTTTAATGTAAGACAGGCGAGATTTTTTGGTGTAAATGAATTGTCTGATTCCTTTAACCCTGAAGAAGCGGCTAATCAACTTTCTATATCAATCATGCCATGATTAAGTATTCAAAACTGATTAAATGCGTGAATTTGTGACCCTAATAGTGATTATTATAAATCAACATGTAAAACATTAAAAAATTACGTTAAAGATGCAGAGAATTTATTAAAAAATACTAGTGTAATTGATATAGAAAAATTACAGGAATTAAAAGATTCTGCAGATTGTGAAAACAATCCTGATCACAATATTTTATATTGTTGATTATTGTGAACGAATTCGGAATATCGTTTTTTGAATGCAGTATATAATGAATATTTTTGGTATAGAGTATTTTTATCGTATTATACTTCTTATATAAATTCATCTGATTTTGTAGATGGTGAACAAGATAATCAAGATAAGTACGAAGAGAATCAAGAAAGAATATCTTTGGTTCAAGACCAAATAATTAAATCTAAAACTGCAATAACTTTGTCTTTGAGAAGCCTAACTGAAATGACATATTCATTCCCAGTGCATGTCGGATTTTTGATGTATCATGAAGATGCCAAACTGTTTATGGAAAATTCATCAAAATTATATGCACCGATTAGGACTTTATATGATAAATTAAGAAATGTACAGATCAAAGAATCATAGTGTAATATCGTATATATTAAAAATGATGTCATGATTTATGGCTGTGTTTTTCTTTATTTCACGATCTTATTCTTTTGATCTGGTGCCATTGAATTTTTTGTCTAATTGGGTTGATAAAGTAGAAAAAAGCATAGAAATTAATGGCGCAAAGTGAAAAGCTATAATGAAAGATGTATATAATGAATCTTTGGAAAAAGCACAATTACTGGAAGTGAGCCCTATGATTGATGCAGTAAAAAAAACTACAAAATCGTTAAATGGTGAATTTTTGTGTAATTTGAAAGATGATGATTTAATAAATATCTTATATAGGGAAAATAATGAATTTAAGAAAAATATAAAGAATCTATCTTTGGATGTTTCATCACCTAGAAGAATAGATATGGTTAATAGTTGTTCTAAACTTATGGGATGTGTGTTAACATCTTCAGATTCTAGAAAAATTATGGATTCTTTGTCATATTGTAGTTTAATAGTTAATAATTATTACTTGGAGCATTATAGTAATAGTTATAATTTATCTTCATTATCAAAAGGAAATGAATGATATGAATCGTATCGAAACAATTCGTTAGAGGATAGTAGTTATGATATATTGTATGATGTATATATATTATCAAAAATATTATTTGATTCGCCTGAGGAGCCTTCAGAAGTGCTTTTTTATGATTTACCAGATATTAGTGCAATGTATGATGCTCCTGATCCTGAAGTTGATGTGGATAAAGATATATATTCTCCATATTATGTGGCTACTGTTAGGACATGAGATAATTCATGATCAGGGACTTCTTGAAGTATGTCGTGAGGTTGAAGTCCATCATGAGGTCATGATGTTAGTTGAGAATTTACTGAAGATGTCCAAGAGTTTGTGACAACAGTTACATATGAAGTAGAATGAACAGAGTGATCGGAATTTCTTTGAAATGATTGTGTGGATGGTTTTGAAATTGAATGAATTGAGTGATATTCATATACTGAGAGCTTTACATGATATGAGACAGGAGTTACTTGGACATCATATGATTATGGAGTAGCACTTAATCAAAATATAAATACTCTTTCTTGTAATAGAAACTGAAGATGTGAGGTTCGAGAATCTTCAACATGTTCAGATTGTATGACACCAACTTGATGAAATCCCACTCCACAGTGAACAGTTAATAATTCTGGAGATGATGAAGAAATGACTCGATCTGAAGAGGTAAAACAATGTTTTAAAGCATGTGATAATGTCCCATGTAATGCGACAAGTTGTGATAGATTGGCATGTTATGCTAAATGTGTATGTATTTCATATGCTAGTGATTGGTATAATCCTTTGCAAGATTATTGACTGTCTTCAGACTTTAAATTAGAAATTTGTGCTGTTCCAGTATTGGATAGTAAAGTTGCTACAACAAAAAAGGTTAGCAATTTGGAAATGGTAATCAGTGAATTGTATAACGTTATTTGGAATTTGAGAAATAGTGGAGAATTATCAATCAATAAGAAAAGTAAAGAATATTTGGATGCTTGATTTCAAAATAATGATTTTTCAAAGCAATTGTCATTTATGATTGATGCATATAATAGACTGCCGGAAGCGAAATGATCAGAAAAGCAAGAGGGAGATAATCAAACAAATTTAAATACGGTGATGATGGAAGCTATTCTTTGATTTGAAACTTCTCAAGATCCTTCTGGTTGAGCAAGAAATAAATATGTAGTTAAATGATGACCAATACAAGAATGAACTCTTATTGATACGACTGAAAAGGAATCTTATTCAGAAGTAGATTTAATGCCTTTACAGTCTGCATTACAATCTGATCATTTATCGGATATGGATAGTGAAATATCTGAGTTTTTACAAGCGAATTTGAATTTTTGGTTTGGCGTAAAAGATTCTTTTGAATCATTAAGAGATACTGCAAAGACTTTAGCTAATAAGAAATAATAGTTTTAATTTGTCGTTATTTTTTCAATTTCTTTTCCTATAATAAACAAATTATCTTCTTTCCATCTATTTGCCATCAAATGAAGTCATACTGGCATATTTTCTCATTTATCTTCAATAGTTCATACAGGGATAGAAATTGCTGGTAATCCTGCTAAATTTGCTGGTACTGTGTACATGTCTGCTAGGTACATTTTTAATGGATCATCTACTTTTTCTCAGATTTTTCGAGCAACTTCTGGAGTTGTTGGACTGAGAATTAAGTCATATTTTTGGAATGTGTTATCTAAATCTTGGATCATTTTTTCTCTAACATTGAGAGCTTTTAGATAATATCATTCATAGTTTGCACTACTTAATACGAATGTTCAAAGTAATATTCTCCTTTTTGCTTCTTCTCCAAATCATTCTGATCTAACTTTTGTGAAATATTCGTAGATATCTTTGGATTCCATTGTATTTCATTGATGTCAGAATCTGATTCCGTCAAATCTAGACAAATTGGTACTAAGTTCTGCTGGCATCAGAGTATAGTAAACAGATATTCCAGAATCTAATACTGGTAAATCTATTTCATCGATTTGGATTCATAAACTTTTTAATTTTTCTACTACTCATAATATTTTTTCTTTGATTTTTGGATCTAATCATTCTCAGAAACATTGTTTTGGCAAAGCTATCTTGTAATCTTTTATCTCTTTATTTGATTTTTCAATTGAATCTGCTTTTTTGTCTGATTGAGAATCATTTTCATCAAATCCCATAATTGCTTTCAAAAGAATTTCAGCATCATCAACAGTTTTTGTCATAGTTCAAACCTGGTCTAAGCTACTCGCCATAGATTGTACACCATATCTACTAATTCTACCGTAAGTTGGTTTTAGTCAAACGATTCCACACATAGCTGCTGGCTGGCGGACACTTCATCCTGTATCAGTACCAAGTGCTGCAATACATAGATCTTTGGCTACAGCGACAGCAGATCATCCACTTGATCCTCATGGGATTCTATTTGTACCATATGGATTTAAGACTGGTCAATAATACGAAGTTTCATTACTTGATCACATAGCAAATTCATCCATATTTGTCTTTCAAATTACTATTCCACCATTTTTTTCTAAATTCTGAATACATGTAGCTGTATAAGGAGCCACATAATCTTCCAACATTTTTGATCCACAAGTAGAGATTTCTCACTTTTGCATGATATTGTCTTTGATTGCGATTGGTGCTCATTTCAAGATTCAATCACTAGTTGTTGGCTGTGTATTATTTATCCTCAAATATATATTTTCTTTTTCATCTAAACTTTTTTTTGCTTTTTCAAAATATTCTGATTCTATTTTTTGACCATCTATTTTTCAATTTACTAATCAATCAATGTATTCTTTTAAATTCATTTATTATTTTTTTTGTTATCTAAAATACTAGTTATATATTCATAGGTCTCTAACTAAATCTTCACAATCTTGGTCTGACAGGCATTTTTTTCATTCAGTTATAACTGAGCATCGTCAACATTGTTGTTGAGTTGTTGTAGTATTTGTTGTCGTGTTGTTATTTTGAGTGTTATTGTTTGTTGTATTGGTATTTGTGGTTGTTTGTGTGTTAGTTTGGTTTGTTCATGTGTATGGTTGCTCGACATCAATAACAACGAATCATGATGGTAGAGTAGATCATGTTGTCTCTGTTATTTGGATATCGTTTCAATTTTGTGAGTTTTGGTTGTCTACTACTATATTGTTTCCTGATTTTAAGATTTTATCAAGTTCCTTATTTAATTCATCTAATCGGGACATGTCTTTGATCTCTCCATTGTCTTCATCTTCTTCATCATCTATTTCATTTGTAATGCCTGTATCTTCATCAGTAGTAACAGGAATATATATTTCATCGTCATTATCATTATTTTCGTTTATCTCGAAATTACTGTTTGTGTATGTCGTATCTCCGTTTATTACTATTCCAGATTTTTTTTCACGATGAAATCGGCTGGAAATAGTAGTAGGTATATTTCTTACTTTGTCTACAAATCTACTTGTAGCTTCTGGTTTTATGAAACGGAAAATAAAGAATACAATAATTAATAAGATTAGTATTATAAATACTCTTCTAAGAAATCTAAGCATTTGCATAAATTAATAAGATAAATAATTTGGGTTTGATACCTTTTGTTGATAAGTATTTTATTTATGCAATAATATATAACTTATAATTATTCAAAAAAATATATCAATAAAAAATATTGATTATAAAAAGAAAAGTCTTATCATTATCTGCTGTGATGATAAGAGAATATTTAAATGATAGTAGAAGATATTTATTGGAACACAAAAAATTTGTAACATTGGCTTTTGTTGTGTGATTTTGTCGTTTTTTCTATATCGTGTTTTTCTTGGCATACAATGTAAACACACTATTAACATATAAATTGGAAAAGTGATTATCAATATTTACCATATTTCAGTTGTTTGTAGATTTGGTAAATGAGAATAATTTACTTCGATTGGTTATCCTTGTTTTGATATTATTCGCTATATGATATGCATTATGATATCCAATTTGAATTTCGGCAAATATTCATTTTGTAGATAAAGATGATGATGAAAGTATTGGAACAGCATTGTCTGGATGAATAAAAGACTTTTTTAGTGTCTTTGAATTAAACTGATTAGCTTTTTCATTTTGAGCATATGCGTTTTTTTCTACAGTATTTAGGTTGTATATTTTGGATGTTTTAAATAGTTGATTGGCAATTGTTTTGATAAGTGTCCGGTGATTGTGTGTGCTTTTTTCGAGTATTTTTTGGCAATATGCGAAATATATATTAGTATTGGAGAAAAAAGATTGAAAAAATATGTGAATTTCTGAGGCTTTGAAAAAAAGTATGAATTTGACTATATCAAATTTTGGTTTAACGATTAAATGATTTTTGGCAAAGGCTTGGATGACAATTGTGTTTTATTTTAAGATAGCAATAATTGTTACAGTCCCATTGTTATTAATATATTTCTTGGCTACAAATGATGTCGTTGGAACAAATAGTCAGCGAATTATTTGGGTAATATGAGTACTAACTATGGTAATCGCTACGTTTATGCTAACAAGTACTCAAGCATTTTTCTTTAAATTCTGGTATTTATTGTACAAAAAAGCTAAAGAAGAAAACTAAAAAATAATATGACAAAATTTTTGTTTTGCCTTTGTGGGTTGGCTTTTTGAAATCTATTTTTTATGCTACAATTTCGATGTTGTTTGCGAAATTAACTCGTGCAGGATCATTGATTTTTATAACAAAGTTTTTGTCTCAAACCTTTTTGTAAATAAGTGATTTATCTGAATCATCAAAACCATTTTTTACATTACATTCGTATATTACGACATTTCCTTGTGATTCTACTAATTCTTTGTCTGCATATTTTACTACATTCATAGCAGAGAAACAATTTACTCCGACTTGTCAGAAATCTTCACTTACATTTACTCATTGATATGCTAAGTTGCTGCTTGGGAATATAAATGAATGTCATCTACTTGAAGTGAAGGTCAATTTTTTATCGAGGTTTATTGGGAATTGTTCTACATCAGTATCCCAAGAATATGTTGGTGTAGGTTCATTTCATTTGTCATCATTGTCTGTTTTTTCTGGTTCTTTGGCTTCACCAGTTCATTCACTATCTTTTCATTCTTCATTGTTTATTACTTCTATATTATCTATTTGTGCAAAAGAAGATAGTGATGGATTTATCTTTAAACTACATGTAATTATATTGTTGTTTGAATCAGTTCATTCAATATTATAAAAGAAGTTTGAATCTTTGTATACAAATTCTGATTTGTTTATATTTTCTATACTTGAGTGATTGATTGTACATAATGATTTTGCATTTGATAAGACATTCTTTTCTGCAAAATTTTTGTTTACAACTGTAATTAGAGTAGATATATCTTTTATAAATGATTCGTCAGTGTCGTTGATTTTGAAACCGAATGTTGAATCGTTTGAAAAGAATCGAGAATTTACTTCTGGATCTTTGTAGTAGCTTACACCATATTTATCTACAAATTTATTACTTGATGATTGTGAATAAAAATTATTTAAGTAATTACAGTTTTCACTATTGTTTGAGGTGCTACATTTAAAGTAGTTGATTGTATAAATTACATTTGTTTCCAAGTTTTTTATTTTTAGTGATGAACCATCTCATTCGTTTACAAGTGTGTATTTTTCAAAGAATTTTTCACCAAAATATAGTCATAGTTTTGGTAAATATTTGCTACTTATTTCTGCATTTTCTCAAGTTGCAACATCGTCTCATGTAAATTCTTGATCATCTTCAGTTATTTCGTAGATTTTGGTAACATTGATGATAGGAATTTCATGACTAATTTTTTCTACAATTCACTCAAAATATACGTCTTTTGAAAAATTATTTAGATTTTCTTTTGAACTTTTTAGTCAAATGATTCAATATTCGTCAGATATATAAGAATGAGTATAATTTACCATATCTCCGTCATTCTTAATACTTCATGAAAAAGCAACTTCATCTCATACAGATAGTCATTGGTTTATTTCGGTTTCTTCTCAATTTGTTTCAGAACCAAAGAATCACATTATGTCGTCTCGTTTTAGAAATAATAAAACAACGAGACCAGCTACCATAATCAATGAGATAATGAAGGTTGGTATTGATACAGTTTTTTTGTTTTGTTTATTTACTTTTATCTGATTGATACCATGCTCTTCAGAAAAATAAGAATTTTCCATTTTATTTAACAAATAAATTAAAACATTGAGTGTGCATTTTAATGAAAAATTTCAATTTTACAAGACAAGCTGGTATCTCATGTATTTTTTTGGAGAAAAGTAAATATGAATAGCTTTTCTACTTGCGTATTTTTTGACATATTTTGTCTTATTGAATATAATATATTAGTATATTTTATCATAGTAAAAAACAAAAAATGGAGTGAGAATCTTTAGAGACAGGTCAGACTATGGATATTAATAGTTGGACTAATAATATTACAGACAATGCTATATTGTCATATTGATTAAAAATATGAGCTGGAATTCTGGTTTTCGTACTTTTGGTCGTTGTTTCAAAAATTATTACAAAAATTATCAAGAGAAATATTAGAAAACATTTGGAAGAAACAAATCCAACATGAGCTGCAAAAATTGCGAAACTGCTTTGAAGCATTTTATTTTGGGTTTTGATGTTGTTTGCATTATTTATCAGTTTTGAAATTATGTGAGTAAACATTGGACTTTTGGTTTCATGAGTTTCTTTGTGAGTGTGATTAGCATTCAAGGAAGTTTTGGGAAACATGTTTGCTTGAATTATGATTTTGTATACAAAAGAATTTAAGATGTGAGATATCATTGAAATTCAAACTTGAGAATGATATTTCTGAAGGATTGAAGAAATTACAATTAGATATACAGTAATTAGGACGTTGGATCTTAGACAGGTAATCATACCAAATATGACTATGATTTCTGAGCCAATCAAGACATTTAGTAGTGAAGATTTGGTAAAATTAAATACAGTGATTTGAATATCATATAATTCTGATTTAACAAAGGCTATCGATGTCTTGAAAGAGACAATAAATAGTTTTGATTTTGTTAAATCAAAAGAAAATACAACAGTGTTTGTATTAGAGTTTGCAGCAAGCACAATTGACTTGAAATGTCTATTCTGCTTTGATCCAAATTGTGGAATTATAGGTGAAGTTGCTATATGAGAGATTAATGAGAAAGTTAGTAAAGCATTTAAAGAAAATGGAATTAAATTCTCATATCCACATATGACTGTAAATTTTGAAAATCAACCAGATAACAAAAAATATGAACAATTAATTGCTAATGAGAAAGAGAATCAGGATTTTATAAATAATTAATAAATTATTAATATGAAAGAAATATTTAATTTTATAGCTACATATATATCAGAGAATTGGTGGATAATAAGCAAAAAACTTTTGTTGGCTGTCTGAATTTTTATGTTAGTTTATATTGTTTCAAATTTTATAATAAAAAGAATTCAAAATAAAATTGAAGCAAATAATATACAATCAGATGATAAATATTCAAAAAAATTATCTGCTTTGATATGAAGGATTTTATCATTAGTGGCTTTAATCATAAATATTTTGATTATTTTTGAGGTATTGTGAATTGATGTGTCATTGATTATGGCGTGAATTTCTTTGTGAATCTGATTTGCAATAGAAACTATGATTTGAAATATTGTTGCATGATTTTTTATTATATTGAACAAAAAATTCAAAATTTGAGATTCTGTAGAACTTTTAGGTAGATTTAATACGAAAGGAGTTATTGAGGAAATAAATTTGAAACATACTATAATTAGGCTTATTGATAAAAGAAGGCTATTAATTCCAAATAAAATTATGGCAGATACTGCGATAAAAACGAACAAATCAGAAAAAGTTGTGAGATGAGATTTTTCTATCAGTGTGCCTCGTCATGTAAATGTAGACCAGGTAAAAAATATTATTAAAGATACTGTGAATAGTAATGAAAATGTACTAGATAAAGATTATACTACTACATATATCAAATGATTTGACAGCAAATGATATAATTTCAACACCATATTTTTCGTTGATCCTAGTCAAGTTTCACCTTTTATTGCATGAACTAAAATCAGAAAATCATTATTTGATAATTTCAAAAAATATTGAATAAATTTCACATACGAGCATATGACTATAGATTTTGAATAACCTATTTAATCAAAGGAATTTCGAGTCAATTTTCGATGATGGTTTTATCATCGATTCATTCTAAGACTGTTCAGAGAAATATTGTAGCATAGCTACCAGTTGGCAGAGAAAACGATAATAATAAATCGTTTTTTTCGTTTCGTTCATATTTCAAATTTTTTGGTTTAGTCCGGAGTGGTCTGCGGAATCAGTAGATATTGTACTTTTTTGCTGTCTTTATTCATATATTTTCAAAATCAGTTTCTTGCAAAAGCTCGTTGTCTTTGATTCGAGCTTTGGTATCTAATGGTGGAGTAAGTAGATTGAATCCCAACATTGGTCAGGTTGGTTGCCATCATTGATTATTTTTGGTGATGTCGATAGTTTCTCCACTGAGATAGTACGGTTGAATTAGATTTTTTCATTCAAATTCTGCTTTGCATTTTTCATAGTTGAATAATCACACTTTTCACTCATTGTAAATTCAGACTTTGGTTTCGTAGTTGTTGCTATTTACCATAATGTCTCATCATAGAAAAATTTGTCACTTTTGTCGTCTTTTGATAGCGTATTCGTTGAAGTACATACTAGCGTATGCTTGTAGTTTGAAACGAATTTCGAAATCGTCACTTTTTGTACTGTTTGTTACCGATACATTTCATTCAAAAACATCTTTTGCACGATAAAAGTTTCTGTATCCTTTACCAAATCTTTGTTTTCCGAAACAGTTTGGAAATCAATTTTTCAATATTTTTTGGATATTTGACTCTATTTTTTCTTTTATTTCTGGAGTGATTTCTTTTTTTGCTTCGAGTCTGATTTTGAAGTAATTTCCTGCATTTTTTCATACAGCGAGTGGTTCACTGTGCCAAGCAGTCTCCAAAATAGTCGTTTTTTGTTCCAAAACGTCTAGAAATTTTTGTTCTCCTCAAATTCTATTTAGTACTTTTTTGTAGATAGAAATTCGTTGTTCAGTAATACCATTCTTGTCTTTTAATCCTGCTATTCATAGTTCTTTCCTCTCCAATTTCATTCAGTAGCAGAGGTGCTGGACAATGTCCATTGTGTTGATCTCTTTTTTTTGGAAACGAACAAAAAATACATCTCATTTCCCACTTGGTTTGAATCAGAGTTCTTCTTTTACTATGAAATCTTCAGGTTTTGATTTAAATTGGAATAACATATTTATTTTAATTAAGAGATTTTATATTTTGTACCAATTCTGGAAATCTTTCTATATTCATGTGTCATCTATCTTCAAAAACTTCAAATTTTGCATTTGGCAAGAATTTGTGTAATCTTTCTCATTGAGAAAATGGTACTGCTTTATCGTCTTTTGAATGATATAAAAATATGTGTTCACAAATATGTTGAATTTCTGGGATTTTATCAATATTAAATGAAAAATCAGCTATACAAGCTTCTTCTGGCGGTAAATCTTTATTGTCGATTAGTGCAGATACTAGGTGTAGTTGCTTAATTTTTTTAGGGAACTTATTTTCAGTCAGATATTTTAATATGAATATAGTTCATAGTGAATGGGCGATAATTATTTGATTTCATTCTAAATATTGAAAGATTTTTTCAAATTGAATTTTCCATTCTTCATATAAAGCAAGAGTTCTATTTGGCATATCCAGAAGTGCTACTTTATAATTTTCTCAGAGGTCTTCTTGTAAGCAAAATCTCCATCTTTTTTTGTTTTCAAAAGGATTATAATCCTTTTTTTTGAGCAATTCCATAAAAGCTTCGCGAGTATTATAAGCATTTCATCATCAAATATATAGTACTTGTTGCATAATTAAAAATAAAAATTTAAAAAATTAACAGTTATTTATTAAGGATTTTTGTCTCTTATTCAATAAAGAATATAAAAGGTAGCCTATAGTAGACTACCTTAGAGTGTGAACATGTGGTGAATAACTTTTGTTTTCTCATCCAACTTTTCGTACTTTGCTACTTCTCCGACACAGTGTGTTTCTGTTTTGACAGTGTAACAATGTGTCTCTGTATCTTTTGCTCTGGTGTTACCATCGACATAGCAAAGAATGTAATCTTTTTCATAGTTGATTTTGCCGTTTTCAACTACGTAGAACCGTCTGTCGTGCTCTGCTATGTGGCGATAGTATTTCCCAGCAAAGCTTGACAATGTTTCTGAGTGTTTCTCGATATTCATTTCTGTAGTTTTTTTAGTTTACAATAATGATATAATTATTTTATCAAACAAGTCAATATTTAAATTCTACATCACCTCACTCTTTACGAAAAATAGTTGTTTGATACAAAATTATTTCATCATAACACCATTTTCTTTTATTCGTTGACTCACTACTTTATATACATTTTCCAATCTGTTTTGATAATTTGTTTCATTAATATGCATATTTATATCATTAGAAAAATTTTTTAAAAAGTTTTGATGATCTTCATATACTTCATCAATCCTTTTCATTGATTCATTATATCATTTTGCTTTATAAAAATCTACTAAAGTTTTCTTATCTAAATCAATGCTGATTATGAAATATCTATAATTATTTTTTATCAAAATATCTTTTATTAAATTTTTTCGTTTTCTATCCACACTAGCATCATATATAAAAGATACTCCATTTTGAATTATATTACTCAATCTTTCTTTAATTCTTTTTTGTGCCTCATTTTCATCAAATTTTAAAAAATCTTCACAAACTTCGGAACGAACAGAATCTGTATTAAATATTGGCAATCATAATTTTGTACTTATATAATTTGTAATTGGTGATTTTCAACATCAAATTGCTCATGCATAACTAATAAAAACTTTTTCCATGGGACATTAATTAAAAATTTAAAAATCTGATTATCAAATAATTCAATACTTAAAGCTTATATCATGTCCTTCTTTTCTGAAAAAGATTCATTCTTTATTTAAGTCTATTTTTGATAATTCATATTCTCAGACTCTAGTTCTTCTAAGTTCAGTTAAAATTCCACCAAGTCAAAGTTGTTCTCCTAATCGATGTCCGATTGATCTGATATATGTTCATGATCAGACATCCAATTTTAATTTTAAAGTAGGAAAATTGTATTCCAAAATCTCGTATCAATATGTCTTCATGATGTTGTTTTCAATTATTTGATTTCAATTTCTGGCAAGTTTGTAAAGTTTCTTTCAGTCTTTTTTCTTTGCACTAAATGGTGTAAGTGGAAGCTCTCATTCTGGGATAATTGAATCTAATTTTTCTTTGATTTGTTCAATGGGAACATCTTTTCATTTTATATCAATGTCTTCGAAATATTCTCGATAGTCCATATCTCGAGTGTCAGATTTTTTGGAAAAATCAATAGTTGTCTCGTATGATTTATCCAATCAAATTAAACTATTTAATTGCTTCGTATCATTTCAAGTTCATATCAAAAGGAGACCTGTAGCCATTGGATCTAAAGTTCCACTATGTCAGATTTTTTTTTCTTTTAGTTCTCTTTTGAGTGCACGAATCACATCAAAGCTACTGATTCATTTTGGTTTATCGACGATAATTAGCATGATTAATAGTTAATAATGAATATTGAAGACTATAAGGAAAATAATAACATTTTGAATAGATATTTTATTTTTTATCTTACCTTGAAAATAAATTTACAAACTGTATATTGTTTGTGATTGATATTTTTTATTTTCAATTAACAAGTTTTATAGATAATGGACCCCGTCGCGATAATTATTTTTTTGATTTTATTTCTCTTATCAGCATTTTTTTCAGGATCGGAAACTGCTTTTATGTCTGTGCCTTGATACAAAGTAGACGCTTTTTTGAAACAAAAAAAATTTGGTGCTAGAGAGCTGAAAAAACTAAAATCAAATACAGATAGATTGCTTATCACTATCCTTATTTGAAATAATTTAATCAATACTTTTACTGCTGCTTTTGCTACAAGTATTGCTATGAATATAGCAAATTCTATGGGAGCAGAATGAGATAGTGCAGCTATATGAATTGCTACGTGAGTAGTTACTATTTTGCTTTTGCTTTTTGGAGAAATATTTCCAAAAACATTGGCAACTTGTTATGCAGACAAAATTGCGTTAAGAATTTCTCATGTTTATAAAATTTTGCAAATAATACTTTTCCCTATTATATGGTGCGTTGAGAAATTAATGAAAGCTTTGCAAAGAAAGAAAGTAGAAAATAAAGTTACAGACGAAGAAATAGAAGCATTTATAGACAAATGACATGATAGTGGTGTATTTGAAGCATGAGAATATGAAAAGGTAAAGAATATGCTAGATTTCTATGAAGTTACATGTGAAGAAGTTATGACTCCTAGGGTAAAAATTGATTCAATACCTTGTACGATGACAGTAGATGAAGCAATAGAAAAATTGTTAACGTTCTCTCATTCTCGTATATTGGTTTATGATTGAGATATTGACCATGTAGAATGGGTTGTTACATTGAGAGAATTATTACAAGTACAGAAAAAAGGTCGCTGAAATTATAAATTATCGGAGTTGTCCTTGTGACCTGTAATCAAAGTACCTTTGACTAAACCAATCCATTCTTTGTTGGATTTATTCAAGAGATCTCGTAGGCATGTAGCAGCTGTGATAGATGAATTTGGAGGAGTGGCAGGACTTGTGTCTATGGAAGATGTAGTTGAAGAAGTGTTCTGAGATATTCAGGATGAATTTGATAATGAAGTTGATCCAATTAGAAATGATTGAAATTGATCTTTCATATTCCAATCAGAAGTTAGAATCGATGAAATGTTGGAAAAATTTGATTTGGATTTTGGTGATGTAGATATAGATGAAGCTGAATTTTCTGGAGAAACATTATGATATTTTGTAATGAGTTATTTTGAGAGATTCCCAAAAAAATGAGATGAAATGAAAATTAAAATCCAAAAATTTGATGCAGAAGAAAATAAAGATCAATACTTGTTATTGAGAGTTTTGTGAGTTAGAAATAATAAAATTTGAGATATTAAAGTTACATTAATTGATTAATTATAAAATTTTCTTGCTATTTTATCGAGAATTATTATATAATATCGCTGTGTTTTTTATATATTAATTTTTTTCAAATGGTAAAAGTTGATACATCTAAAGTAAAGAAAGGAATGATTTTGGAAATAGATGGTAAATTGGCTAGAGTAGTTGAAACTGCTCACACTCACATGGGTAGATGAGGAGCTACAGATACATACAAGTTAAAGGACATCGTTTCTGGAAAGACAACTATCTTTACATGTAATGCAGGTACAGTATTGGAGCAAGCTGAAGTTCAAAACAGAGCTGCAGTATATCTTTATTCTGCATGAGATACATACACATTCATGGAAAATGACACATGAGAGATGTATGATTTGGATAGAGAAAAGATTGATGATGTAGTTGATTATCTAAAAGAAAATTTAGATGTTTATTTGACAGTATTCAAAGGAGAAGTTTTGTGAGTAATATTGCCACCTACAGTAACTTATGTAATTACTTCTACAATGCCTGGAGTAAAATGAAATAGACAACAAGCAGGTACAAAACCAGCTACTATCGAAACAGGATTGGAAGTTCAAGTTCCTTTGCACAAGAATGAATGAGATACAGTAGTAGTAAATACACTTACTGGAGAAGCTAGTTAATTAGAAATTAAAATTTCAAATATAAAAAATCTCAAGAGTAATCTTGAGGTTTTTTTTGTAAAAAGTCTATGAAAATTTGACAGATGAAAAATTTTGATTATAATAGTTTTAGCCTATATTGTGGCCTATTTATAATATAAAAAATAAAAGATGTCAGAAGTTATTGCTAAAAAAGGTTGAAGTTATGAATCTTCTTTGGATAATGTTACAGAAGAATTAGCTTGGGTAAAAAAACAGATTCAAAGAGAATTAACAGATTTACAAAAAGGTGTACAAGAAGATCAGATACAGAAAAGCTTTTTTGAAAAGAAAGACAATAAAGTAGTATATAATATGAATTTAGTAAAACAATATCTTCAATCTTGTGTACAAAAAGATGAATTCCAAATAAATTCGGTAGTAGTAATGGCTGTGCAGATAGCATTAGAATCAAAGTGATATGAGGTAGGTAAGATAGATTGATTATTAAAAAATAGTAAATGAACATTGTCTACGACAGAACAAGCAATTAGAAAATTTCAAAAGGAAAATTGATTGCATATTGATTGAGTACCATGAAAGAACACAGTTAAAAAAATTTTAGAGAAAATGTGAGGTATATCACAATGAAACAATTTGGGGAAAGGTGAGGACAAAGAGGCACCAGAAATAAATGAATGAAAAGGAATTACAAAGGAGGAAATATTGGCATTAGAAGTATATAGATGAAAAGTTATGTCAAATGATGAAATTGAAGCACAAGGTTATAATCCAGAAGAAGTTCGAAATTGGGTGAAGAATACATCAGAAATGGAAAGATTAGATAAAATAGTTCCAAAAAATATGAGACATGAACAAGCTACTGAGTTTTTAGATATGCATAAACCTAGTGATGAAACAGATGAACAACCTAAAATCCCTGAATTAGAAAATCCAGTAGAGAAACCAATAGAAAAACCAGTAGAAAAACCGGTAGACGAACCAGTAGAATCAAAAGAAGATAATAATAAAAAAGAATCTTGGGAATCAGTAGATATTTTAGTTTGACCAAGATTAAAAGCAACAAGTAAAAAAGAACTTTGAGGAATTTGATCTTCTATCATGCACTGATTTCAATGATATGATTTGAGAAGTTTTTGATTTTCAAATATGGCATGAAAGAAAAATTGAAAAGCAGATAATTCCCGATTTGAAGAAGAAAATTGAAAATTATATGAAAATTTTATACTACCAAGAGCAGAATTAATAAAGTATTGTGAAAATCATAATATAAAAAGTTTTATGTTTTATTTCGGTTGAAATGAAAAGTCAGAAGCTGAACGTCAAAAAGCATTAGAAAATATAGAAAAATGGTGAGAATATTTAGAAAAATGAGGTGTTCAGCCAGTATTGGCTACATGCATTTGAGAAGATATTCCACAGCATAAAGATTCTGTAGGGAAATCTTATGTGAAAGAACATAATGCTGCTATTAAGGATATGCAACAGAGACATCCAACATGGTCTCTTATTGATTTTGTAAAAATTGATCAACCAGATATATTTAGACCAAATGATTGATGGCACCCTTGAGATACTTGATATAAACGTATGTGAACTAAGATAGAACAATGTTTTTCTTCTGCAGAAAAATAATTAATTTTTATATTGTTCTTTCCATCTATCCAAAATTAGCATAGCACTGACAGTATCTTCAGCTACATTTTTTTTGAAATTTGATACAATTTCTCACGCTTGGACACTAGTGTAATCCTCTTGTATTGTTTCAATTGAAATTTTTTCTGTATCGATAATCATCTCCAAGTGCTTAATGAAATCCAATATTTTTTCTTGAGTATCTTTTTGTGTATGAGGAAATCACAAGACAATTTTCCTGATATTGTGTCTCTGGATGATATCTCATAGATTGAAATATACCATTTTATCATTTAATAAATATCCTATAGGGAAAGTGATGTCTTGATCAAATGGAGCATAGGCGACTCCGATGTATTTACTTCATCGATCGATTCACAGGATGTTTTGAGGTTTTATTGTCATTCTTTTCACATTATTGGTTTAATAAAATATTTTGCATCAACAAGTTTTTCTGCTTTTAATCATAGTTCTTCAATACTAGTTACATAATCTTTTCATTTATAATTCAATACTATTTTTTCATTATCACAATTTATATCTACTGTTTTTGTTTCAAAATATCATTCTTCATGTACTAAATCAAAAAACAATTCATCACTATAATTTATTTCATCTTTTTTGATTGTTTCATAATCTCATTTTGTGAAATTATATAGCCAAACATTTTTCCTCTGTCAGATATATATTATTCATTTATTTGGCAAAATTCATTGATCTACAAAATGTTTGAAGAAATCTATTTTTGTGATAGAGTAGGCATCGATTTTTCAGTTTTCTAACGAATTCAATAGATTTACCGTCAAAGTTCCAACTCTCAAATTTGTAAATCAACCTGGTCAATTCAAAATAAAAACTTTGTCAAAATGATATTGTCTGTATATTTGTACGAGTTTTTGTCACAATGTATTTTCTATATCATTACGGTTCAAAAGTATTTTTTCTCATTCAACTTCCAAAACCATATTGTCAGTCGATATATTCAAAAATAACATAATGTGGATTTAAATATTAAAAAGTTTTTGTATGTCTTTATCTTTTATCATATCTGTGCTCCATAGTGGTTCAAATGTGATTTCAATATTTATTTCAAAATCTGGAAACTTATCCAAAATTGCATTTTTGCATAGCTGTTGTAACATATCTCCGAGTGGACAAGCTATGGTAGTATAGGTCATAAGTATATTTACTATTTTTTTTGATTCATTTACTTTGACATCATATATTAGTCCCAATGTATACAAATCTACCATTGGGAATTCTGGATCATAGACAGTTTTGAGACAGTCTATGATTTTATTAGTTAGTTGGGTTTCAGTCATTTCTTTCAAATAAGAATATCTGCATTAAAATAAAAATTATCAATAATATTATTCAAATTAGTTTGTTTCGGTGTGATCATAATATCAACAGTACATTTATGATGCAAAAAATTCAAAACAATAATGATAATTTATAACTATCTTTTTTTATATTTTCCTCTGATTTTAGTTGGTGAAATAATTTTTGCTCACCTAAAAATAAAAAGAAACTAATTCACCGTGCTAAAATAAAGATTCACAAAAATCATAAACTTATAGCAACAATTGGATCTTCATAAACATTTATTGATGTGTATGTGATCAATAATATTATTGCTCAAAGTATGATTTTTACGATGGCTGTAGTATTATAAAATTTTAATTTTACTTTCACGGTGTGCTATTGTAAATTATAAATCAACATTTATATCTTCATCAATTTCATTTAATTTTTCTTCTTTTTGTAAGTAATCTAATTCTCTTTTATTTAGTTCTCATTTAGATTCTGCATAAAAAGGATTATTTCATATTTCAAAGAATTTATAGTATATAGCATCTCGTAGTCATAGTCAAAGTGGGATGATTCCAAATGCTAAAATAGGTGGGATTAATAATAGTAAGTATAATTGATTTTGTAATTCTCAAACAGCTGCTGTTTTCCAAATGATTCCGTAAATTAGCATTGCAAGAGCCAAGCTAAATGTGTTTCATATCAAAGATGATGCACTATAGTTTGGACTTTTCATATTTTCCATTTGTTGTGATGACAAAAATGTAGCGATGATAATATGAAATCATAGAATCATAAATAATGTGTTTATATTTCTACTAAATATGATGTAGATTGGTAATAAAAAGACAAATAATAATCAGTTTGTCAGCAATAAAATACCTATAGTTTTGCTCATATTGTAGTATGATTTGCTGAAGAAAAGGCTATACAATCCGGCAATTCATAAATTTCATATGAATGATGCCAAGAATCCAGATACTATAAGTAATAATGGTAATATTGGATTAGATCATCCAGAATCTGCATTTTCAGATAAAGATCATCAAATAGCAGTCAAAATCATAAATAGTAGTCAAGAGATTATACATCATACTATAATTCCTATAAGTATTTTACCAAAGATTTCTCATCCAGATGATTGTTCAGGTTTATCAGTTAATTCAGGTTTTAAATCAGACATGTTTATATAGAAAAAGTAAAATTATTTGCATTTTATAGTCTTAAAACTTGCCGAAAAGTCATTGCGGCTTTTTTCATCTAATGTAGCATAAGATATTGCGTATATTCATTGTCAAACTTTCAGAAATCCGTCTGTTATGTATATATCATATTGATTCATATCATATTTTCATTGGAAATATATCAAATTTAATGTGGTACCATCGCATTCAATTTCAATGTTTTTTCATTTAGCTACCTTTAGTCATGAAATATCTACGTTTTCGATATTTTCCTTTGCGAAAGTTTCTAAATCTTTATCACTATTTTTTTTACTAATTATTATTGATTCTTTAAATCAATCCGCATCTTTTTGTTCGTATATTTTTATTATATTATTTTTTATTAAATTATATCACAATCAATTTAATTCACTTTTACTGGATTCAAATCATTTTTCTGTGTTGAATACACCATAAAAATTATCAAATTCATATTGAAAACCTCAACTTTTACTACATCAATATAAAAATATTCCTGAAAAAAGTAAAGCTATGAGAATTATTTTTTTGTACATTATATCATTAAGTATGCAAGTGCTAAAATTACTCAAGTTGTGATTCATATTATGAATGATTTTGAATAAACTTTTTCTTCATTACTATTTTGTCTAGATCGGATATTTGCTACTAAGTATCATACCATTAATCAAGTAAGTATTAGGTATCAAGGAACTAATATAATTTTTATGATTCTAAGAGCCTGTCATGAAAATATAACGTCTCATCTAAGGAAGAATAATCATACCAAGATACTTAGAAAGAAAAAGAATCATGTGATTATTTGGAAAAATGTTTTCATTTTTTATTTTAGATATAAAATTTTAGTTTTGTGTAACTATGTCTATTATTTCGTTCATTAATTCTATATCGCTTTCTTGCAAATCAGATCATGTACTTTCATATTTTTTTAGAGTATCATCTACTGCTGCGTCGATTTCTTGTGAATCGCGCTCTTGAATTTCTTCAACTAATTCTGATATCTCATCTTTTGTCTCTTGTGACAAATTTTCATCATTTTGTAATTCTTGTATGTCTTCAATTTCTACTGTGTTTCCATCTCATCGACCTGGGCTACATTCTCCATGATAATAAGATCGTTCTTCACAGAAGCTTCCATCATCAAAATTACATTTTCATCGAGATCATCATTCATCTGGAACGATTTCCAAAGTACCACCATTTTCTTCGCAGAAAACTGATGCTGGATTTGGTGTCTCGTCTTGTCAATTGTCAGTTTGTGGTATTAGAGAGCATCATGTCAAAGCTATCATACAGCTCAACATGGTTGTAATTATAACTTTTTGTTTCATGTAAAATTTTATATAATAAACAATTATCTTTTATTAATAATATTTTTAACATAAAAATCAATGAAAAGTCATAGTTGTAATTTTACTTTTTTTGTTATATTTTGTGATAATTTTTTATTTATTTTGCCTTCGGCGACCTACTTTTATCTACCAGCGACAAAAGTAGGCAAAAACGCCTCTCGACTCACTTCGTAATTTCAAATAATACTTCACTTCGTTCCGTATTAGTGAAATTCGAAGCTGAGCCGAATATTTTTGTAGCTAAATATAAATAAGTTACTTTATAAAAATATTTTTTATCTGATATGATAATCTAAGTCTCAGGCTGTGAAAATTGTTATAATATCGTCTTTTCAAGCATCGTTTATTATTTTTTTTACATCAGAAATTTTAGTAAGATATTTTCAGTTACAATTTTTTGCGAAAATATCTCATAATTCTGTCACACTGTTGGCATTTTCTATGTTTAAATGTTTGAAGTTTTCTAACTGTTCGTTTAGATTCTCTCTGGCTGCATAAATATTGAAAATGTAGACATTATCAAATTCTCTCAAAACTTTTGCAAATTCATTCCATTCTCTGAGGACTCTATTTATTTGATGTGGCTGGAAAATAGCTGTCAGTTTCTTGTCTGGGAAGTGCTGTTTTAATGCTTCGTAGCACAATTTGATAGAAGTAGACATGTGTCCATAATCTGAAAATAGCATTGCTCATTTTTCGGTTGTCCTGAGGTATTCCATTCTTCTCCAAAGTCATCAGAAATTTTCAATAGTCTCTTTTAATTCTTTTTCATCTATTTGTGGCTTGATCTCTTTGATAATTTCAAAAACTAGTGATCAGTTTTTATCATTGTGCTCTCAGAATATCTTTTTGAAATCAAAGTGAGTAACCGGTACCTGTTTCGTTCATTCTACATTAAGCTTTTCAGTGGAAATTACAGTGTGTTTGATTTTGTCTGTCCATTCTTGAAAAGCGAGTGTGTAATCATGGATATCTTTGTAATAGTCTGTGTGATCCAATTCAATATTAGTTATTGCCCCGTAATCAGTATCAAGCATCAAAAAATGTCTTTTGTATTCGCATGATTCTATGATAAAATAATTTTTTTTCACCAAATCATAATCCAATCATTTTCATGTGAAAATATGATCGAAAATATTTTTTATTTCATTATTTTTATCCTTATTCAAAAAATAATTATTTCCATCCAAATCTGGTACCAAAGCTCACACTATTCCAAGTCACAAATTTTCTATATGTTTTTTCGCTGTGTAAATTAGCATGGATGTGGTGCTACTTTTACCATTAGTACCGGCTATTCCGATAGTGGTAAAGTATTTGCTAATCTCTCACAAAAATTGGAAATAATTTCAGATGAATCTACCTTGTTTTGCTGTCCTTTCAAAATTTTTTGCAGCGATGACTTCAGGAGAATTTACACAAGCTTCAGAATAAATTACATGATCAAGAAGTCAGACTTGGTATTTATCATTTCATATCAAAACATTTATTCATTTTTTTTGTAGTTTGTCCGTTAGCTCGCTTTGGTTTCAGTCAAGACAAACTAAATTGTCTCAATATCATAACTCATACAAGATTCCAGCGACAGCTGACATTCAGCTTCATCATGCTCAAACTAAAACAATATTTCAATTCATTAAATAATTAATGATTAATAATTAAAAATTAATAGCATAGCGTCAGTATAATCAATGGTGGTGAAAAAACAAGTTTTTGAAAAATAAAAAAAATTACCTGTTTGAGGTAATTTCCTCTTGGTACCCAGAGAGGGACTTGAACCCTCACGGCCTTGCAGCCACCAGATTTTGAGTCTAGCATGTCTACCAATTCCATCATCTGGGCAGATTTCCGTATCCACGGAATTATTTTGTTGGAAGATTTAAGTATTTTACTACCAAGAATATACAGAATGCAACGATTATGAAGTCTATAATTCTAGCAATAACTTTTCCATACAAAATTCCTCTATATGATAAATCTTCTAATTTATCAACTTTTAACTTTTTTAGCAATGGAGCGAATATAGCTGGAGTAATCAAATCTTCTACAAGTGATTTAGTTACATCTGCTACTTTTGTAGCGATGATTAAACCGATGGTAACCCCAATTACATTGTAAGTTTCCAAAAAAGTCATAAATTCAGACAACATTTTTGTTTTTTAAAAGTAAAAAAACTTTTAGCGAGATTTCTTATAGAAATTTTATCATAAAAATCAATTGATTTTTTGTTTTTTTTTCATAATAGTTTTTATGATGAATAGATTTTTTTCATCATGTTTTTAGAATGTAAATTTAGAAAATGGATTTGAACAAAGTACAATTGATCGGAAGAGCTACTAACAATTTGGAAGTTAAGACAATTGAAAGTAGCGGTACATCTGTAGTAAACTTTACTATCGTTACAAACAGAAAATTTAAAAACAGAGATGGTAACGTAGTAGAGGAAGCTGAATATCATAGATGTGTTGCTTACGGTAAGTGAGCAGAAGTTCTTGGTCAATATGTCACAAAATGAAAGAGAATTTATGTAGAGTGAAGATTGAGAACAAGAAAACGACAAGACACAGAAGGTAGAGATAGATACTCTACAGAAGTTATCGTTGATAATTTCATTTTCTTGGATTCTAAATGAGCTGGTGCTGAATGAGATGAAGATTTTGTTGAACCTATGCCAGAAGATATGGTTGCACCAGAAGACGAAGAAGTACCATTCTAGTTTTATGCGAATTGTTGCTTAATATAGATATACGAAACAATAATTTTGTTTTTGTTTTATTAAATTAATAAAAATTTGTAATGTGATTGTCTGTGAAAACGAGGATAAAATTTGAAAATTTTTTGTTGGATCTATTTGATATGGTTTCTTTTTTGGTATTTGTATTGTGAATAGTTTTGTTTATTAGATTTTTTGTAGCAAACCCATATACAGTAGTTTGATCTAGTATGGCTCCAACATTTATTGAAAAAGATTTCATTATTGTTGATAAGATATCTCAAAAACTTTGAAGATTAGATAGGGGGGATGTGATAGTTTTTGTGCCACAGTGAAAGACAATACCATATATTAAAAGAATTATTTGATTGCCATGAGAAACTGTAAAAATCAAAGAATGATGAGTTTGGATTTGTGATAGTGAATGAGAAAATTGTGAGAGATTACAAGAGACTTATTTACCGGAAGGATTGGAGACAAAGACAAGATGTGGAATTACAGAATTCCAAATTGAAAAATGATACTTTGTGATGTGAGACAATAGATGAGCAAGTACAGATTCATTATGTTGCTTTGGATTGGGTTGTTATGATGGAGCTACATATGAAGTTTTGGATGAAGATATGATTGGAAAAGTTTTGTTTAGAGTATTCCCAAATTTTGGTACAGACTTTTATTGAAAATAATTTTATATACAAAATATTTTCATGGGTATAATATCTACATTTGATCCAAAGTTTAAAAAACAACTTTTGGAAAAAAGCAAAGAAGAATTTGGAGCATGAAATGTTGTTTTTATAAAAAAAAGTCATCTTTTTTTGTGTGTTAAGGTTTTATTGCCATTTATATTGTGGTTTTCAGTACTTGTGACTTTGATTACTTTTGCTATATTGTATATACCATGGATGTGGTTAAGAATTACATCATGTGTTATTGTTGTTTGAGCATTTGCAGCACCATGATACAAAATATTGAAATATTTTTTGGATTATGAGATGGATTTTGCTGTAGTTACTCCAAAAAGCTTTTTGAGGTATAATCAGACGTGATTTTTTAAGAGGTCATCTAAAGCGATTGATATGAGTCATATTAGATCTGTATATGTTAGAAAAGCTTGATTCTTTAATAGTATTTTTAATAATTGACATATAATAGTATTGACTGAATGATCTGCAGGAAATCCAAAAGAGGATTGAAATAATGCATGAGAGGTAGAGTTTAGATATGTATATCATCCAGAGTATTATAGTGATCGTATACAAAAATTATTAGAATCAATAAATGAAGAAGATTAATTTATTTTACAAAATTTAAAATATGTCAGAAAAAATTGATATACCTTATGATATTTATGAGTCACCAGCTGAAGTTGTGATAATTATGCCATTAGGATGAGTAAAAAAAGAATCTCTTGAATTAAAAGTAGAAGATTATAGACTAGTTATACATTGAGTGAGAGAAAAAATTGAATTGAGAGAGGATTTTATTCCATTGAAAGAGGAGTGTTATCGAGGAGATATCAATTTGATGATTGATTTACCTCCACAGTCATATTTTGACAAAATTCATAGTAAATTGACATCAGATAGTATATTGCAGGTTGTCATACCAAAAGCTATAGTACCAGATCATATTGATTTGGAAATAGAAAATAAATAGTTTCAAAAATTTATAACATAATATTATTTAAAATGCCAGAAAAAAAAGAAAAAAAGACAGATTTCGAAAAGAAGATGTGAGAAGCAAAAGATTCTCTAAAAGAAACAGCTGGAAAAGTATGAGAAAAAAGTAAGGAAGTTGCTGGAGAAATTTGAGGACGATGGAAAAAATCTGATACAACAGAAAAAGTTTGTAAGATTGCATGAATCGTTCTTATTATTTTGTGACTTCTTTTTAGAAGTATAAGAGCTTTGATACTGCCTTTAATATTGATTGTTCTATGAATCTTATTAATTACAGGATTTTTCAATTCATCAAAAAAATAACTTAGTTAAAACATCGTAAATAAAGAACGGCAGAACTTTATGTTTTATTGGTTTTGTCGTTTTTTTTAATTTTAACTTTTTTTTTGACGATATTTTATTATAACATATAATAGTTACATTGTCAAATAAGATTTATGAATAAACTCAGTGAATATATAGTAGAGAACGTGGATATTGTAGATATTATTTCCAGGAGAGTACAACTAAAGAGGGCTGGAAGTAATTTTTCTGGTTTGTCTCCATTTCAACATGAAAAAACTCCATCTTTTATGGTCTCTCCACAAAAGCAGATTTTCAAAGATTTCAGTTCTGGAATTGGTGGAAATGTGATTACTTTCGTTATGGAGTATGAAAAATTAGATTATATGGATGCAATCAAACTCATAGCAGATGAGCAGAGATTAGATATTTCAGAGTTTATAGGAAATTCAGAAAAAAGCAAAGAGTATGCAGATGATAGAGAAAAACTCAAAAGAATACATAAATTAGCCCAAGAATTTTTTGTGGATAGTCTGAAAAAATCAGATAAAGCGATGCAATATTTGCATGAAAAGAGAAAACTTTCAGACAATATTATTTCAGATTTTTGAATTTGATATGCTCCAGATTCTAGTTATGCACTAATACAATTTTTGAGACAAAAGTGATTTAATGAACAGGATTTAGTTCAGGCATCGCTTGTGAAAAAATGACAATCTGACTATTTTGCATTTTTCAGAAATAGGATCACTTTCCCAATTTTTGATGATAGAAACAATATAGTTTGATTTAGTGCAAGAGTGATAAATCCAGAAGACCAACCAAAATATCTTAATAGTAGCGAACAGGCAATATTTGAAAAATCAAAGATTTTGTATTGATTGAATTTTGCAAAAAGTAATGTGAAAATGCTCAATATGATTACTTTGGTTGAGTGACAAATGGATGTAATTTGATTAGCAAGACTTGGTATGCCAATAGGAGTCGCTACTTGTGGTACGGCAGTAACGGAGCAACATTTCAAACTTTTGAAAAGATATACTGAAAATATCTACATCCTATTTGACAATGATGATGCTGGAAAAAATGCTACAGTCAGAGCTTTGAGGATAGCATACAGAGAAAATCTGTACCCAAGGATGATAACATTGCCTGATGGTTTCAAAGATACTGATGATATTGCAAATGATCCAAATGGAAAAGAGATTTTTGAGTGATGTATAAAAAATGCCAAAGATGCATTTTTGCAAATATATGATTTGCTCAGGCAAAAATATGATATGACATCACCAATTGATAAGCAAAAGTTATTCAATGAAATGTTCTCGCTTATCGCTTGTGTAGACAATTATACTATTCAAGAACATTACAAGCAACTTTTGGCTGAAAAAATATGATTGCCATATGAAATATTGTCAGTTCAATTCCAGAAGTACTTAAAGACTGATTGAAAATTTGAATTAGCAAAAAAGAAAGAGGAAAAACCATCTTGGCAACCAGATAGAGAAATGATTTTTGTTTCACTGTTTCGAGATGATTTGTTTCAAAAATATATTTCGGATCCAAGTTTATATGCCAATTTGTTTGATTTTGCAAAAAATATCGCTGAGAATCTTGAATGAGATTTGTTAAATAAAGTTTTTTTCAAAAAAGATTCCTTTGATAATCAAGAAAAATTGCAACTTGATGAATTGCAATTACGGTGGGAAAAAGAATTGACGGCACTATCTTGAGATGATAAGAGAATGCACTTAATTAAAAAATTGGCATTAGAACATTTGCAGGCCAAATTGAAATTAGTATTGAAACAGCCATGAGTTTCTGCTGAGATAAAGCAAAAATTATTAACTAATATGAAAAAAATATAATATGTCATCAATTTTTTAAAATATTTTTTTTGTTGATAAAATAATTAATTTTTTTGGTTATGATATTATTGCTTTTTTTGCAATTCTGGACTATATTAATTGTAGCTTAACCAGACTATATAATTTTGTTATTGACTTTTTGTTTCAAATCTATATTATGTATTTTACACGCCAAAAAATATAATACTATTTTTATTATTGTTAGTATAAAAATGTTTTGACTTATTGCCGCTATTGCGGTAGTACCTGTTGTGGATACTCCAACGGTGATTACAGGAGATGTCCAACAAGTAGTTGAAGAACAGGTACAACAAGATCTTTCTGGAGAAGTTCAGGATGAAGCCCAGGAAGAGATTGAGCAACAGTTATTGAATGAAATTTTGGTGCATAAGTGATATTCATATGGTGATAAAATGCAGGATTATGTAAATTATGCATATCATCTTTGATGAATAGAATTTGTTAAACTTATAGAATGTGAAAACGGTAGACGAGATCCTAAAAGGGTATCCAAGACAAATGATCGTGGATTATGTCAATTAAACTATAAGTATAACAAAAAATTTATAAATTCACCAGATTTTGCTGATCCGTATAAGCAGTTGGATTATTGTTATGAAAAGTATAAAATTAATCCTAATTTGCGATATTGACCCAAAAGACGAGTTGAGGGTAAAAGATGTTCTGATTACGTTAGTAACAGGTTTGGTATCTTGGTATCATACAACAGTAACTAGTTTTATGGAAATATAAATTTAATTTATATTTTTTTTATTTTTCAAGTTTGTTTTACCGTTCAATATTTTTCTAGTAACTTGATGATATTGTCGTGAAATATTTTGGTTTCATCTTTTAGAAAAGTATCGGAATGCCAGACAGCGATATTTAACCCTTTGTAATTTTTTAGTATTTTTTCAATTTCTGTTTCTGTATTTATTTCATAGTTAAATTTTTTTGAAAAAAATTCAAAAAGTTGATTTTGATTAAAGATTCTATGTCAATTTAGAATTAGTTTATTGTTTGGTAATTCGATCATTAATTGTTTTTGTAATAATCTAATAAATGTTTTGTGGGAGAATATAAATTTTGTGGTAAATCATCCAAATCAAATCGTTTTCGTTCATCTTCTTTGGTCGGTTCCATACATTTTAATTCTCAATTAAACTCTTCACAAATAACTCAGATAGTGACAAAATGTCTATCTGGAGCGATATCATCTAAAGCTGTGAAAACTTTTGGATTCAAAATATCAAGATTCGTCTCTTCTTTTGTCTCTCTGATAGCTGCTTGTATCACTGTTTCATCATATTCTTGTTTTCATCATGGGAAGCATCGAGTATCTGGTTCGTGGATTCATCAGGTATCTATTTTATTTTTACATCTATGTCACAGCAATATCTTATTTCAATTTTTTATCATAATTCATACTCAAATTTTGATATGGTTTTCGTTTTGCATGGTGATGAAATTTTTCGATGTAAATTTATTTGATATGTCTCCGACGGGTTACTTTTGTCCAGAGCCACAAAAGTAACCAAAAAGGCTCTTTAAAAAATTTTTCAGTCATACTTTTCGTTTGTTCATTCTCTAATTGAATACGGAGAATCGTTACATCCGATTCTATTGGACGGCTTTGGCATATTTATATCAGTAATTTCAACGCAGTCTGACAAGTGAAAAATTTTTTTATTTATTTTATTCAAAAGCTCTATCACTTAAAAGATTATAACTTTTGCATACTCAATTGTTTGAATATGGGGCATGAAGTGTATTGTCTTCCTCATAATATTCTAAGTAAGATTTTCAGTTGATTGTTCATAATTTTGTAAATCCATCTTCTCATCATAATTTGTAAATGTTGGCTTCAAGCCAAGTTTTCTTATTTCAAATTGCAACAATTACTTCTTTGTTTCCATTTCAATCTAAATCTTCAAAGTACACTTCAACAAAAAGTCAGTCTAGTAAATCATTGTAGTCATCTATGATTTCGTTACTTAAATCATAAATGAAATTATATCATTGATCTCATACAATTCACAAAATCTTTGTTCAGTTTGGATTGTCTGGTCAAATTGCAAAATATTCTTCAACTCCATCTCAATCCAAATCTATTTTAATTTCTCTTGTCTCAAAGTCTCTTTTTAAAGCCACAAAGTCTGAATATAATCAATCAGATATTCCATATACTAATTGACTAGGATAATCTGGAGCAATGTAATTTTTGTCCATTTCACATCATGTGTACAGATATTCATTTACAGTATATCCATAGAAACTGCCAGGATTTTTGGTGATATGGTAGGTTAAATTACATTCAGTTTCTTCCAAATCTTCTCAATCTACCAAAGCATCATCCAAATATCTAGCTTTTACTTCCATGCTTTTGTCTGATAATTCCTGTATACTATCAATTTCAAATCTAGTTGCTCTTCATTTATTTCAAATCAAATCTGATCAATAGTATTCATAAGTGAAAAGCAAATATTTATCTCCACTTAGAATCATTCAATCTTGCACGATTTTGTTTCAATTTTTTAAAGTATCTCAAACAATATCTTTTAAAATTTTATCAATATCAGATTTTTTGTATGCAACTTTTACATTTTCATCAATTGGAAAAACTCAGTCATGGACATCTCAATCATTTGGAATAAAAAGACTTTGCAAGATAGGGTAAAATCTTGCTTCTATATGTTCTATATATTCTTCTGGATTCTCAAATTTATTCATATAGTCGTTATTCAAAATATTAAATACAAATGTTCATTTTTGTGCATCTGTACTTAGTGGTTTATTCCAAGTGTCAGCTGGATCGTTTGCAATATCTGTCACTCCTTCTAAAAGATATGATAATCTATCGTGATTGATTCATGTTATGTCTATAGGTTGTAGATAAGCTGTTTTTGTACATCAGAGTAATAAAATTAATAATGAAAAACTAAGAATTAATAATGAAAGTTTTCTTTTCATCGAAAAATTTTACAAGATAAATTAATTTCATCATAGAAAAATTTTTGTTATTTGCAATTAGTTTATTTTAATTTCTTTGAAAACTTTTCCTAAATTTTCGTGGAATAAAATGTCTGCGAATCTATCTTGAGGAGTGGTGTCTCTATTTATGATAACTATATTTCATAATCAATAATATTGTATCAAGGTATTAGCAGGATAAACAGCGAGAGAGGTTCATCATATGATTAAAAGGTCGGAATGTCTCAATACTTCCATGGATTCTTCTCGAGCTTGTGCTGGTAGTTGTTCTTCGTACAAAGTTACATCTGGTCTAAGCATTCATCAGCAGGCACAAGTAGGAATATCTCATTTGAATGTAAATAATGTGTCTGGATCGTATATTTTTCAGCATGTATCACAGTAAACTCTTTGGGTTGTTCAGTGTACTTCCAATACTTTTTCGCTTCAGGCTTTTTGATGTAATCAATCTATATTTTGAGTTATCACAGCTGAAAGTTTTCAAGCCTTTTCGAGTTCTGCTAATTTTTTGTGAGTGATATTTGGTTGAACATTTCTACAGTCCATTTTTTGCCTGTAGTACTCGAAAAATACCTTTGGTTCATTGTACAGACATGAGTGACTGAGTAAATATTCAGGTTGATATTTTTCAAATTGCACATCGTGTTGATTATAAAGTCAGTCTTTACTCCTGAAATCTGGTACTCAGCTTTCTGTAGAAACTCCAGCTCATCAAAAAAAAACGATATGACTACATCTGTCTATCATATTTTGAAATTCTTTGATTCTATCTTGAAAATCTGAATTATTCATTTTGTAATGATTGTTTTAGAATTTTAATTGCTATTTCAATTTGGAGTCTATCTTTTGCCTTTTCTTCTTCTGATAATTCTTTATACGACACTCTTTGATTTTCAAAAGATCAGGCTATTCAATTTCTTTCTAATCGTTTTTCGTGGACAATTTTTGATAATTCTTCTATTGTTTCTGCTGAGATTTTTTCTAAATCTTTTTCATATACTAAATCTACTGCAACTTTTGCTGCTTCAATATTTTCGTGTTTCCAATTATCTGGTAGGTCTTCAAAGTCTGTATTTGCTATGTCTACCGTGTCTGTTCAATGTTTTCTGGTCCATACTTCATCTTCAGATTTTTCAATCATAGGCTCGTATTTTCAATCACTTTGAAGCCTATTTTTTCTCCATTCTTCGTGGAAAGTTGATGCAACTTTTTGAATTATTTCAGATTTTTGTTCCATTGGTGTCATTATAATTTTTAAAATCAGCAATCTTTTTCGTGGGAATTAATTATTCAGATTGCTTGGAGGTAGGAGTAGATTATTACACTTCAGACAAATCTCATTCATCTTTTTTGTAAATCTTTTGAAATATTGTCTGATCGTTCATTGGTTGTTTTTCAAGTTTCGTTGATAATTTTTCAATTTGTGAAAGTTTTGAGGTATTCGTGGAAATTTCAAAATTCATTTACAATATTTTTGAAAATTTTTGCATTGTTTATACTGGCTTTAATTTTGAGTCTGTTTCTGATGATTCACGGATTTTTCATTAGTTCACTAATCTTATTTTCATCGTAATTACAGACTTTTTCAATATCAAAATTATTATAGGCTTTTTTAAAATTTTCTCTCTTATTCAATACACATTCCCGAGATAATCCAGCTTGAAAAGATTCTAAAATTAGCATCTCAAAAAGATATTGATCATCAAAATTTGGAATTCATCGTTCATGGTCGTGATAATCAATATAGAGTGGATTTTTTGCATTACATCGGGAACATCTTTTTATCATTTTAGTAAGTCATTTCTTCTATATCAAAGATTTGGAAATTTAAAATTTGTGTAAATTAATCATTATTCTTTTTACATTTAAAAACAATTAATGTTCATTTATTCTGATATCAAGCATTTGCATATGCTTTATTTGAATTAGGATAATTTTGATCAGTGTATAAAATTGGTATATATCATCCATCTAACAACATTTTTGTTAGTTCATGTACTAATTTAGCAGCATATCATTTTCATCTTTCTTCATCTGGAGTATAGACAAGTCATACTTTACCTGTTCAGTTGTCATTAATTCTATAATGTGCCATACTAACAATTTTATTATTACTATTCCTAAGTACATAAAAATTTTCATCATTAATTTCTTTTTCTGCTGATTGTAGGCATTCAGTTTTTATCTGTTCTTCTGTTTTTGAACTATAATGACTTACATGGTCATCTTGAAACTCATTGAACTTACGAATATAATCTGCGATTAAATCTTTTTCTTCCTTCTTTGCTTTATCCAACCATCAATCGTTAGGTTTCGTATCTTTTAATTCTTCACATTTCATAAATCATAGTTCAAAATAACTAGCTTTATCTATTAAATCAAAATTATCATCTATTAATGCATAATATAATTCTTTTTTACAAGTAAAATCCATCTTATCGTTTACTGGATACATATTTAGATATATTTCTATCAATTCTTCAATTTCTTTTAATTTTGATTTATCGAAATTATCTTTTGTCCAAATCCAAGGATTTGTCTCAGCACTTTCATTTGTTATTATATAATTTTCTCAATCACTCATTATTTTGGCATTTTCGTTATTTATTTTTTTTTCAAAAATAAAGAACCAATATTTGTCTTTTTGGTAATTTTCACATTTAAAAATTTTATCATCTTTGGTGATTGTATTATATGAAGGGTAATGGCTGTTTAGTGTCTCCATTTTATTTATCTATATACTAAAAATTTAGTAAGTCATTTCTTCTACATCAAAGATTTGTAAATCTGAGAAATGTATATTTGTATCTACACCATATCAATCAAAATAATATTCATTATTTTCTCAAATTGCATTTGCAAGATCTGGATTAGCATTGAAGTTTTTTAGATTTGTTTTACTGACAACACTGATAGTATAAACTTCTCTAAATCCGTTTATTCATGTCCTATTTTCCTCATTTTCATCTCATTTTACCAACAATATTATTTCTGAGTGTGGAATACCATTTTCGTCTGTATCAATTTCACGGATCAATCCTCAATCAAATTCTGCTCATAGTTTGAAAGCAATTCAGCGATATGGATCATAATACATTATATTTTTTCATGTTAAGTATGTTGTTTGTATCATATCTCATAAAACTATATTTCAAATGAATCAATAAAATTCTTTTATATTAGGATATTTTTCTCATATTCATCAAGGATTACCATAACTCATTTCACTATGTATTTCATCCATGCTTTGTCAGTTATCTAAAAAGAATCATTCAGTAAATACTTGTCAGTTTACATGTATATTACAAAAGGTTGGAGAATTGTCATGCATTCATCCACCTTTATATATTCATTTGAATCAGTAAGTATTGATGAATAATTTTTCATCAGTTCGTGTTACATTTGGGTTGTCTGAAATATCTTTTAGTCATTCTTCACAAATTTTTTTGAGTTCATCTGTGTTAAGTATATTATTTTCATCAACTGATAGAATGTTTGTGTCATTGTAAGTCTCTAAGTCTCCTTCAACAAGTTCTCAATCTTTATATTCTTTCATTTCAATTACATTTCATTCTTCATCGTATGTTGTCCAAATTCATTCTTTTTTTCAATCAATATAAGCTCATTTTTCTCTGATTACTCAGTTATCGTAGTATGAAACGAAATCTTCGTGGTTTTCTGATTCATTTCATTCTGTAAGATTCGTTAAAAATGCTTCGGCATTATTCTTTCCTGAAACTCTACAATAATAATCATAATCGGCTCATTCATAACTTACTTTTCAACTGTATAAATACCAATTATTTTCATTGTTTTTTCATTCATAGAAATTTGATACATTTTCGAGATACTCTCATAATTGACTTCTAACTTCATCCATGCAGTAAGTAGAGTATTCTTTGATTCTATTTTTATTTGTGACGAACATTGTTACACAAACAATTACAGCAACCACGATTAATGCCAAGATGCACAAAAAAATTTTTTTTCAAGTTTTCATTTTTTTGAAATATAAATTAAAATAAATTAGTCATCAGCTATTTCATCACCGTATGATGTAGAAAGACTTCAATCAACAAAATCAGCTACACATTCGACATCCATTTTCCAATTACTTCAATCTTTTGTATATTTTACTACTCAATTTCTGACGAATGAAGCTCAACCTTCGCTTTCATCTCACCATTCAGTAGTAATGTTTTCCGCTCAATCTACAAAATCAGTCATCCATCATTGTACATTTTCTTCACATCAAACTAATCTTTCTTCTTCTGTGTCTATGTCTTCAAGATTTGGGTGAAAATTACATTCAGAAGTCATTAATATATCATCTCTACAACCTATTCCACTAGGAAATATACATTCTCCGTATTTTTCATCTGGTGCTGTGACTTGAGAATAAGTTCATCAATTATCTAGACAAAATTGAGCTGATTCGTTTAATTTTCCTTCGCAAATTGGGCTACATTGTGGGCAGTTGCAGTAGTATTTATTACAATTACATCCTGCTAATGTCAAAGTAGTTAATCAAGCAATAGCGAAAATTCATAGTTTTTTCATTTGTGAAATTTTATTAAGATAAATTGTAGAATTTATAAGGATATTTTTTGAAAAATAAAGAAAAATTTGTTCTCCTTTTTAAAGGAGGTGTCCCGATTTATCGGGGGGAGGATTTTTTTATATTTTCGATGCCTTCGGCGACCCACTTTTGTCTGCCAGCAACAAAAGTGGGCAAAAATGCCTCTCGGCTCACTTCGCAATTTCAAATAATGTCTCGCTTTGTTCGACATTAGCGAAATTCGAAGCTGAGCCGAATCTTTACAGTAAATTCAATACAGTCTGACAAATGAAAAATTTTTCGGCTCTTTCGAGCCGTGTTTTTATTTGATTATAAAAAAGACCTCGATTGAGGCCTTTAATATTTTTAGATTCTTTGCTTTTTAGTAAACAAATTGATAATTTGTTATTTCGTGTCCATTTTCTACGTTTGCTGCTACAAAATCTAATGTTTCAGGATTTACTATGTACAAGATATTAACTTCTGTATCATCTTGTAGTGTAACTTTTGTGTTTGTATAAATCATTCCATCTTCAATTCATGATGAAATAACTTCTCTACTTGCCATTGTTGCATGTATTGGAAGTAATAATGAATGATCTAAATCTTCTGGATATGTGTATTCTCATGTAAGACTCTCTTTTGTGTTTTCATTGTAAACAGAATATGTGTATCATTTAGGGAAATGAGTATCAATAGTTTCTTCTAATTCTTCATTAGTTAAAGAAGTTTTTGCTCATTCTGGCAAAACAGTGTCGATGTTTTCATCTTCAACTGTGTTGTACATAATTTCTCCAGGTTGACATTCTCATCTTTGATAAGCCCATTCTTCACAGTAAGATCCATCTTCAAACATACAAAGTCAAACACCTTCTTCAAGTACTAAAGTTCCACCATTTTCTTCACAGTAAACTGATGCTGGATTTGCAATTTCAGCATTTTCATTAGGATTTTCTACAGGTGTTTTATTACATCCTGCTAATGTTGCTACAGTCAATAGAGCAACGATTCATAATGTTGTTTTTTTCATGATTATTAAAACATATAAAAAATAAAAATTTTTCGCCTGTATGATTAGGCTTTTGCACAAAAAAATCAAGTTAAAATTAAAAAAAGACCTCCTAAATTGAAGGCCTTTTTTGTTTTCAGTATTTTATGAAATTAGTATCATCTATCTACAACAATCCATTCACCACCTTCTTCTCTTCACAAGATCCAATTATAATTTGTGTATTCTTGATCAGGATCAAATGCTCCAGCTTCTTCAGGATTTACAGGAGAATGAAAATCTGAATACATAACTAGAGATTGTGTAAATGGTGCTACAGAACTCAATTGTACGTGTCATAATTCGTTTTGAGATATTTCATCTCCAGCATAATAAATTTTGTGCATTTCGCATTTTACTTGCCATTCATTATTGAATTCATTCATGATAGCAGCTATAGCAGAATCCATATCTTCTTTGGAATAAAGCTCTGAAGTACCATAATCTACTTCATAGTTAGCTTCTTCGACTACATTTTCTTCTACATTTTCTACTTCAATGTTTTCTTCTATAGGATTTTCAATTACATTTTCTTCAACAGGATTTTCTACAGGAGCTTTGTTACATCCAGCTAATGTCGCTACAGCTAATAGAGCAACGATTCATAATGTTGTCTTTTTCATAATTTTAAATAAATAAAAAAATAAAAGAAAATTTCGCCTGTATGGTTAGTTTTTTATGCGAAAAAATCAAGAGGAATCGAGCTTATAAAACATCTTGATTTTAAAAATATAATAAATATCACATATTCCAATGTTATTTTTTTAATAAAAAACGAATTATGAAAATATCTTTATCTGAACATTTTGATTATAAAAAATTATTGAGATTTACAGCACCAACTATGATTATGATGCTTTTCAATTCAATTTATTGAGTGGTAGATTGAGTTTTTGTGTCTAATTTCGTTTGAAAAGACGCCTTTACTGCTGTAAATCTTACATTCCCTGTTTTGATTATGATAGCATCATTTTGATTCATGGTTGGTAATGGATGAAGCGCTTTGATTTCAAAAACTCTTTGAGAAAAGAATTTGCCATTAGCGAGAAAATATTTTTCTATGTTGGTGCTTTTCATCATTATTTGTGGACTGGTTCTCAGTGTTGTATGATATTTTTTGATTGGGACAATCATGAGTACGTTAAAAGCTTCATGAGATGTATTAACAGATTGTATATTATACGGAAGAATATTGTTTTTTGGTTTAATTTTTTTTATGTTGCAGCACGCATTTCAGAGCTTTTTTATAGTAAATGAAAGACCAGATCTGTGACTAAAAGTAGCTGTAATTATGTGAGTAATGAATATGGTATTGGATTTTGTTTTTCTGTACCGATTCAAAATGTGAATTTTCTGAGCAGCGTTGGCAACTGTAATTGCACAGATGCTGTGAGCCGTTATCCCGTTGATATATTTCTTTACAAACAAAAATTCAAAATTACAATTTGTAAAAACATGACTTGAGTTTAAACCAATTTTGAAAAGTTGTATAAATGGAAGTAGTGAGATGTTGACTACATTTTCTATGTCGTTGGTAAATATATTGTTCAATTATCAATTAATCAAATATTTTGGAAATGATGGAGTAATTGCTTATGGAATAATAATGTATGTTTGATTCATTTTCACTTGAGTTTTTGTAGGGTATTCTTTTTGATCAACTCCTATTATTTGATATAATTACTGAGCAAAAAATTCCGAAGAGTTGAAAAATGTCTTGTTTAGAAGTTTGAAATTTTTATGAACAGCTGCTATTGTACTGACAGTATTAGCAGAATCTAGCTCATGATTGCTTGCCAAAATATTTGTGAATTATGATCCAGGATTATTGGCTTTCACTACGAGAGCAATTAGACTATATGCAGTATGATATATAGTCCAATGGATAAATATTTTTTGATCAGCATTTTTTACATGATTGAACAATTGACTTGTTTCAGCGTGTATATCATTTTTGAGAATGTTTGTATTCCAATTAGCTATGATTTTTGCTATTCCATATTTCTTTGGTAGTGAATGGATTTGGCTTGCTACGGCAAGTGCTGAAATTCTTTGAATTATTGTAACTATTAGTTTTTTGGTTTCAAAGAGGAAGAAGTATGGATATGTATAGATGTTTCTAATAAAAATGTGTTGACATTACACATTAAATGTTTATATTTAATTTCAGTCGGAGAGAGCCCGGAAGGTCCGAATGCTGTTGAGCGAATCTAAAACCACTATTGCTGCAGCTGCGCCTCTTACGTATTTCGGGGCACTGTCAAGAGTACAGTAGCTTGCCGTGAAATGAAGAAATTAATCTAGTGATCTTCCTTGGTGAAAAGGTTGCAAACGAAGTAATGTGGTCTATGTCTTGAATGTCTAAGATATAAGTACTACGAAGATTATCGGATTGATGGAGTTCGTTCATGCTGAGCGGAGGTCCCACAACCCGCAATAATTGCGGTTTGGGGCGTCAACATGGTTGGCGTCCCTTTTTTTATAATTTGAAAATATTGATGAATAAATATAAATAAAAAATAACGGTTGATACTTTCCTTGTTTTTTTAGTCCTAAAAAATATGTTTATTTGGCTTTAATGTTTTTGTTTGAAATGAAAAATAATTTAAATATAGGAGAGGAGTTGGAAAAATCTCACAGTTCTTTGAAGTTAATTTTGACTGTGATATTTATTGTTACATTGTTGGTAAGTAATGTCATCACGGGGAGACAGATAGAATTGCCTTTTGGAATTGTGATGACATGAGCAATAATAATTTTTCCAATAACTTATATTTTATCCGATGTTTTCAGTGAGGTCTATGGATACAAATGGAGTAGGATTACTTGTTATTTGTGATTTGCCTGTAATTTATTTATGTCGCTTGTCTTTATGGCGGTCATAAATATGAAAGCTCCGGCTTATTTTGAAAATTCTAGTGCTTATTCCATAGCTTTGTGAAATACTTGGAGAATCCTTGTTTCTAGCTTAGTTGCTTATGTGGTTTGAGACTTTGTGAACGATAAAATTTTTCAAAAAATGAAAGCAAATCATCCGGATGACAATAAATGATTTGGTTGAAGAGCTATACTTTCAAGTTTTGCATGAGAAACTGTAGATAGTGGAATTTTCATTCCGCTTGCATTCATAGGAACTATGCCAACTAAAACTCTTTTGCTCATGATAGCATTGCAAGTAGTATTCAAAGTCGTATATGAAATAATTATTTTGCCGTTGACTGTTTGTGTTACCAAAAAAGTTCAAAAGTACGAGGATAAATTAAATTTATAAAAAAGAGCAGATGGGTTGCACCTGCTCAAAATTGGCGGCCAATTCGCTGTAGGCATAGCCAGTATGGCCGGATCACTCAAGCCATGATTGCTTCCAGTTTTAAATAAACACCCTCCAGGCAGCGGGTTAGCGACACTCTCACTGGACTCCTTTTTGGATTGTTTTGTTAGAAAGCAATCATTTTTCGGCTTGATGAAGATTATAGTGATTCTCTGTGTTTTTTCAAATTTATTTAACCATTTCTATCGTCGAATCAAAATATTGTTCTTGAAAATAAGTTTGTTCTTTAATTTCTTTTTCTGAAAAATTCATTCACTTTGGTGCTAGAACTCGTTTTTCTTCTACATCGTTTGCACGATGAATTTTTGCAATAAGTTCTCATTCAAAAGTTTCCAATGGTTCATTAACTCATAAAATGTAGACATCTTGATCTTCTCAGTCTCATCACATTATTCATTTAATGTATCCGTAATTAATTGGATAAATGATGTGGTCGAATTTTGGATGATGGCTTCAAAGTGGCCTGTCAATGACACATTTGTAAGAAGTTTTTTTCATATTATTTTATGAAAATATAAAGCATGGATAACTTTACACAAAAAGGCACACCCAACGATGTGCCTTTTATATTTTTTTAGAATGATTTTCATTAGAATGGTAAGTCGTCGTCAGCAGGAGCTGTTTTTGGTGCTGGAGCAGATCAATCTAATTTGTCTAATCTCCAAGCAGAAACACCATTGAATCGTCTTCCGTTGTATTCTCTAGCTCTAAAATTTAATCATGCTTTTACTCTGTCACCTTCTTTAAAATCCTTGATTAAATCAGCTTTGTCATTCCATAAGTCGATAGCGATAGATCCTTTAAATTCTCTGTCAGTTTCTTCTTCGATAACGAAAGTAACTTTGCGTGAATTGTTTGCTCAAACAGTTTCTTCCTGTCAAATCATAGTAATAATTCCTTCGAATTCCATTTTCATAGTTCATAAAAATTAAAAGTGTAATATTAATTACGATTTGTAATTTAAGAATAAATTTTTGTTTTTCAATAGAATTTTGTAAAAAAGTTTTTTGACTATTTTTACCTTATATAATTTAGTTTTTTGTATTGGGGTGCTTCGCCCCCAAACCCCAGACCCACTTTTGTCTGCCAGCAACAAAAGTGGGCAAAAATGCCTCTCGGCTCACTTCACAATTTCAAATAATGTCTCACTTCGTTCGACATTAGTGAAATTTGAAGCTGAGCCGAATATATGGTGATGTTATATAAAATAAATTAAAAATTTTTATATATTTCTAAATTGTTTTTAATATGGTAATATTTCTACAGATTGTACATTTACATCACAATTAGTTAATCATCTTGGGATGATGTTGTAGGCAGATTTGCTGATTTTTAGTGTGACTGGTTTTCGATTGTTTCTATCAGTTCAGATTTGATTTATGTAATCGATCGCATTTTCGTTATTTTCAAAAATTTGTTTATTTTCCATTCATTCAGCATAAGAATAGTTGTAAAGCATTCAATCTCTGATGCATCATAGGTTTATTGAATCAACTCAGTTTCCAGCGTTTCATTTTAGCACTAATTCTCATGGGATTTTCATATCTCATCCTACAAAAAATATCACTACATCATCAGTTGGACATTCATCGCTTCATCGTAAATCAGGATTCGATTGACAATATTCTAAACTCTCTGGTTCTCACATAAAATAATCAGCATAAAAAACATCTGGTCTTATAGATAAATATCATGTCAGTATTGCGTATCCGCTTCGAGGAGATGTATATTCAGGCATCTCTTTGAAATATGATGTAGTAATTGGTTCGTTGATTATTTTACATCAACAGAGTAGCAATAGTGGTAAACAGAATGCTAAAAGTTTTTTCATGATAAAATCTTTATTTGTAAAAAAATTATTTCTTTTTATTTAAAAACAATTCTTTGATTATTATGAGGGCAGCTCATGTACAGATGAATGTATCGGCTAGATTAAATATAGGGAATCGGTTGAAAACTAAAATAAAATCTCTCACTCATCACAAAAAAATTCTATCAATTAAATTTCCTAATGTTCATCAAATCAAAAATATTGTGGCTCGTTTTCAGATGTAATTTTTTTTGTATCAGATGAGGATTAATACTGATATGACGATTGTTAATATGATTACCAAAATTAGGTTTACAGGTAATGATCGAGATATTCCGGTATTGAAAGACGGTTCAATAAATGATAAATTTTCTAAAAAAGCATTATCATAGAAAAAATATTTAGATATTTGATCTAGTAGAGCAAAAATAACAATGAATATTATTGTGGAATATCGTTTTTTCATGCTTTTTATATATTTAAATTGTCCTATAAAATCAAGGCTAAAAATTTGACAAAATATTTTGTTTAGAGTATAATTAATATGTTTATATTTTCAATTTTTAGATGAAAAAAGACTCAACTTGATGTAAAAAATTACTTTCCATTTGATGTGGAAAATTACTTTCATTGATATTTAAGTTATTATTTATTATGGGTACTATATGATTATCAATTATGCCATATCAGATTTTTAAGATAATTATAACTGGTAATAAAACAGTTTGAATAGTTACAAGTGTGATTGATGTTTGAGATGAATCTCCAGCATATTCTGTTTCAGCTATATATGATTGTTGATCAATAATTTGAATAGAGTGAAACAGTATATGGGAATCAAGTACATATCATTATAATGTAGGTGAAGAAATCGTTTTATATTGTGATGAAAAAGATCCATGAGTATTTGCTTTAAATACTTATGTAGATTATTTATCATTAATCCCTGCTTTTATATTATGGGTTATTATGATAATATTTATAAAAAGTAAATTATATATGATAAAGATAGAAAAAATTAAAAAGAATAGCATGAAAGTTAGTGCTATAGTGGATGAAATAATACCAGGTAAAGCGAAATATAGTAAGTTATATTGATGTACAATAAAAGCAAAATATTCTGGTAATATTTATTTGAGTGAGTTTGTTAATTGAGATGTAGAAAAAGTAGTTAAAGTGTGAGATAAAATGGATTTGTATATTAGTTATGATGATCCTACAAAGTATTGGGTTGATGTTGATAAAATTTCTAGGGAGATTGATGAACTTGGTCCTTTTGGTGAAAAATATGATGAATCTGAAAAATATGATTCTGAGGATGATGAAGATGCTAATTAAATATTTTAAATGTGTGTTACATATTTTTTATATTAATATTCAAATTGTCTCAATATGGTGAGTGTGGGGAAACATATCTACGGGTTGTAGAGATTTTACTTTAAATCAAAGTTGGTCAAATAGTTCTATGTCTCTGGCCATGGTAGTTGGATTACAAGAGATATAGAGTAGTTTGAAATTATTTGATTGTTTTAATTTTGCAATTCGGTTGATTACGTTTGTGTGTAGTCATTCTCTTGGAGGGTCAACGATGACGAGTCAGATGTCTGTAAGCCATTGTTCTGAAAAAATCCCCCCTTCACCCCCCTTAGTAAGGGGGGCAATATTTGCATTGTCTGGGAGGAGAATTTTTTCTGCAGCTGATGTTATGAATTGACATTTATCTTTGACTCAATTTATTTCAGCATTATACCAAGCATCTTGGATGGCTTCTGGTACTATTTCAATTCCTAATAATTCACTTCCAATTCCTAATTTCAAAAAGCTGATTCCTATGCTTCAAGCTCCACAGTAAAGGTCCAATATTTTTCATTTAATTTCTCATACACTTTGTGCTGCTGTACCAAAAAGTTTTTCTGCTCCGTGTGTGTTGGTTTGGAAGAATGAGAATGGAGATATTCTAAATTTTGAAGAAACTATTTCATCCGAATCTTCTTTTTGGAAATTAAATTCTTCGTAAATATATCAGTCTCATCGTAATGTTTCAGTAGTGATATCTTGTCATCTCACGATATCTGCAAGTCAACTATTGTATGTCACTACAAATGTGGAAATATTTTTTTGTACAAAATCATCTGATTTTAGCTGATTTTTTAAATTTTCTCGTTTTTGTTTTCAGTCAGTATCATCATCTAAAAGCGGAAAAACGTTCAAATTTATCAATAATTGATTTGTGTTTTGTCACTCTCTGATGACTAAATGTCTGAAAAATCATCTGTGAAATTTTTGATCAAAAGTAGGCAATCATGATTCAAAACAAAGTTTTTTCAGATGTTCAAAAACTTGATTCATTTTATCTGAAATGAGTCCACAGCTATCGATATCGATTATTTTGCTAAATTCTCATTGTTTGTGAAATCAGAGATTTCGTTTTTCATCTCTTCATTCTTTGGCTGAAATATAAACTCAGAAACTGAATTCAATTTTATTTCTGTATCATTTTTCTTTTGGAGATCAGATGATTGGCAAAAATGTTGGTTTATTTTCTAATTTTCTGAAACAATCTTGGACAATTCATTCTTTCAATTCAAGTTGTTTGTCATAGCTTATCATTTGTCGTTTGCATCCACCACAACCGATTTTGCTTGATGAATTTGTATCGGCTTTTAGTGGCGTGAAAAAGTGTGGACAAAATATTTCATTATCCAAAAAATCTTTGTCATATTCGTGAATTTTTGCTATGTGTCATTCGTAATAATCGGAATGTTTTTTGGTGATATTAACATCGACAATGCTTCATGGCAAAGCTCATCATTTTATCAAAAGCTTTTTTCCGTCTTCGAGTTTTGCTATTCAAACTCACCCATATCCAATTCTTTCTATTTTGATATTTTGTAAATTTTTCATGTATTTATCTTGTAAAATTAAACGGTTTGTATTTTAAGGAATTTGTTTTTTGTTTCAATAAAAAAAGGGGTACAGGGTACCCCCGTGGCCTGACATACTTGAAATTCAAGCTGTCAGGCGTTAGACAATTCTTTGACCTCCGATCTTCCTTGACGGATCAAACGCATAAGCTTGGACGGCAAAACATCTCATGTTATTCATCTCGGCGTAACCGAGCACGAAACTGTCGCCGGGGCCCAAAAACCGTAAGAACCTGGTGCTGGCAGGGATAATTGGCGTCGCAGTTTCATCGCTTGTCATCACGTTATTATAACCCCACGTGATAAGGGGTGCCGGAACGACTTCAACGATAGCCGCCACGAGCATAGTCTCGAACGGATGGTAATTAGATGATGTGTTGATTTCAGGGGGTGAAGCCTTGTTGTCCATAGCAGGGGACGTGGACTGTGCGGTCATAGCACCCAATGAAAGCATCATCAACATTCCGATGAGGAAGAAAATGAACTTTTTCATTGCTTTAATTTTTAATCCCTCATTATTAGCCAACAGCCCCACATTAGGATTGTATATGGGGTGTTTTGGATTCCACTTGTTTTCAGCTAGTAGCTGGAATCTTTACTTACTAGCATTCATTTTGGATTTTTCATTCTTAGTATGTTTTACCTCCTTTCTGTGTGATTTGCACACTTTTGTATGTTGATTATTTTAATTATTTTATAAGAAAAGTCAATTATAGAATTAAAAAAAAGACCTTGTGTTGACCATATTCCTTTCATATACGGTGCGCAAGATCCTAGGGTTAATAATTAGGGTTAGTTAGATCGTTAAGGGGCCGGAGTATCTCAACCAAAATGGTTATGGGCGATTCCAAGGAGATGTATATCGAGGCAACAATCGACCATCTCTTTTTGGGCACGTTCTTTAATCATGGAATCGAAGATGCCGGTCCCTAACTTCGGTAGCCGTCATGTTGGCCAATATGACCAACTGGTTCTGGCTCTGTCGGTGGTGCGGGAAGGGCATACTCCCTTCTTGCGTCTTTCGGACGGTCTGGGGCTCCCTTGGGGGATGGCACTTTGGCGGCAATAGTTGTTATAGCCATCTCATCCCACACCTGATCGACTATGTAGCTTGCTCTAACACTGCGTTCTTGCGAGTGTGTATTGAATGTGAACATAGCTACACAAACCAGTAATACGAGTTTAACCATATCATTTAAATTTAGTATTAATATTATATTATTTTATATATAAAAGTCAATAGATTTTTTACAATTCTTTTTGCTTGAAAAAATGTAATTAAAATGTACATTTTCTGTGTTTATATTATCAAAATTTATTGAACTAAAGTCAATGTTTTTAAAAGTTGTGAAATTTAATAATTTTTTAAAAGGTAAAAAGGACGCGTGGAAGCGCCCTTTCTGCTTAATAAAGTTTTAGCTTAAGTCTAATGGTCACTATTTCTTGCTCCAAGATTCTGGGTTTTGATGCCATTTTTTCAGCGACTTAAAGTCGTCGTTTGTGATGTATTCATTCTTAAAAGCTGTTTGGATGAGGGTCTCATAATTGGACAAAGTGACTAACTCACAATTTTTCTGTTCGAAGTTCTTCTTGGCAGTTTTCATCTGGTAAGTGAAGATAGCCGCCATTCCTTTCACCTCGGCACCTGCTTCATGCAGGGCATCGACAGCTAAAAGACTCGACTCACCTGTAGAGATCAAGTCATTGATGACTACAACTGATTGTCCAGCATTGATGACGCCTTCAATTTGGTTTTGCATGCTATGCGACTTCTTTTCAGAGCGTACATATATGAATGGTAGCCCTAACTTTTCTGCTACCAATGCACCTTGGATACTATCGTCAGTAGCCACACCTGCAATCACATCTGGTTTGCCGAATTTTGCTGTGATCAGAGTCGCAAGCTGGTAGTGTATATAGTCCTGCATATTAGGGTAAGAAAGTATGATAGAGGTGTCGCAGTAAATGGGACTTTTTAATCCCGAGGCCAATGTAAATGGGTCGTTTGGATCGATCTTTGCAGCTTTATATTCCAGCAAAAACAAAGCTAGTTCCTTAGCAATTTGTTGTTCATACATATTTCTCTTATGTTTTTTTTGTTTATTATTTGTATTTATTACTGCCGTTTTTTTATAGAAAACGGATAAAAACTGTTTTATAGTATAAATATTTTATAATTAAAGTCAATATTTATCGTACAATGTGTTTTTAGATAAACTTATTTTTATGGACAATATTTGTAGTTATATATCTTTTAGTATCCTTTCTACTTGAAAAATCGTATGTAAAATATAGAAGAATATTTGCTTTATTATTATTGAATTAAATGCTTTTGTTTGGAGATTTGCATATAAATTCTCGTATTTGTGATAGAGTAATCGAAACAATGAAAGGTTGGATTTCTCAGAATCCAGATGAAAATAATCTGATTTTTTTGTGAGATTATGTTTATCATTTTTCTTATGATAGAGAAGCCCTTTTGAAGCTTTATACCTTATTTTTGGATTTATATAAATCTGGAAAAAATGTGTATATATTAGCATGAAATCATGATTGGTTGGGAAATACATTTGTATTTGAGGAGGCAAAAAGGACTTATGAGATAATAAAAAATGTTTTTGATAACTGAGAGAGTAGTGGAAAAATTGAATTTATTACTCAGCCAAAAGTGGAAAATATTGAGTGAGAAGATATTTTATTTTTGCCGTATTGCTTAGAGATAAAAATCCCCCTCGGCTTCGCCGACACCCCCTTTAAAAAGGGGGACAATGTCGATGCCCGTTTGATTGAGATTGAAAATACAGTGAAAACTTTGTCGAAGTCGCAGAATAAAAATGAAAAATTTAGTGCAGAGTTAAATGATCTTTTGTTGAAATATTATCAGAAATATGGCAAACTTACTTTAATTCATCATTACTATACTGAATGAGTAAATTTTCCATGACAGAGATGAAGATTTTATTTTAATGATGTTGCTTTGTCACATTTGTTCTGTGAATTAAAGTGACTGAAGTTGATCTCTGGACATTTACATCAAGGGTTTGCATACAAAAATTACTTTTGTACGTGAAGTGTCTGGAATACATCGCCATTGGAAGTGAATCAGGCAAAAATGTTATTCAAATATTCAGATTGAAAAATGTCTGGAAAAATGTTTTTTGTAAATCCATATTTTCAGATAAAAGATATTGCAGATGGACAAAAAGTAGATGAGAGTCTTTTACAAAAATTTACGAATGGAATTATTCAAGATAATATAAAAAATTACGAAAATCAGTGACGAGATATTCAAATTGATTCAAATTATGAATTAAAAAATAAAGATATTTCTCTTTCTTTGACAGTAGGAGATGTAAATTATGATGATATGTACTCATATGTGGATGAGGATGTTTTCAAGCAATTAAAAGATGTGAAATTGAAAAAAATTTATGCAAAAACTGAAGATATTTTTGAAAAAATGGATATTGAATGAAAAAATCTGACATCGTGATTTTCGGATTGGAAAGGACTTTTGAAGGACTACTTGCACAATAAATATCCTGATGAATATGAGAAATATTTAGATTTTTTGAAAAAGGAGAAAATTATTTAAGTAATTAGTATAATTATAAATTAAAAATTGAAAAAGCAAATGATAATTGTATGGAAATGCTTCATTTTTTGACAAATAAAAAGTTTTTTTGTATACTATATATGTATCAATTTTATTTTATTTTTTTGTAAATCATGGAAAAAAAGTTTTTAGAAAATTGAAAGTTTGATGCTGATAGCTATGTAAAAGAGCAGAGAGAAGCTATTTTGGCTAGACTTGAAAAATTTGGTAGATTGTATTTAGAGATAGAATGAGAGACTGTAAAAAATGTAGAAGCATCAGAATTGATACCAGGTTTTCCTGTAGATGCAAATAAAATAATTTTCCAAGATTTGAAAGATAAAATTGAGATACTTTTTTGTATCAATGCTGATGATATCCTAAAAGATACAGAGTTTACAATGCAAGATGTCCCTTTCGCAGAATATTTGGAGACAAGATTGATGGTAATCGAGAGAAATTTTGGAGTAAAGCCTGTGATTGTGATAAATAATATTGATATAGCGAATATGTTTGATTTAGTTTTGAATTTTGAACGTAGATTTCAAAAAAAACAGTATAGAGTTTTTGAAAGATACAAAATTTTGGGATATCCGTACAATATTAAGAGTATGTTATCTGAAAATGGATTTGAAGAGGATGACCATATTCCACTTTTCAAAAATTTAGTTTTGGTTATTTGACCTAATGCAAATAGTGGAAAATTCTCTACTTGTCTTGGACAGATGTACTTAGATAGTAATATTTGAATTAAATCATGATATGCAAAATTTAGCACATTACCAATTACAGATTTGCCAGTTGATGATGCTATTAATTCTGCTTATCAGGAAAAAATAAAAGATTCTGGTCGTGAATTACAAATCGATGAAAATTATAAACAAAAAACATGAAAAGATTTTGTGATTACAAACAAAGATCAAGAATGTTTTGAAATATTAAAATCATTAGAAAAAAATACAGAAATTTCTTTGGGTTATGATTGTGCGAGTGAGATAATAATTAATAATTAATAATTAATAATTAAGAATTAATAATGAAAGGGGAATCGTAAATTCTTAATTATTATTTCATTTTTATATTATTTCATTTTTAATTATTTTTACATTTTTGACTGTGCATTGTGTAATAGAGGATTGTAGTAGTTGAAAAGTAATGAAATTATTTCTGGTGTACTTAATTTTTCAGCATTGATTCACATTCCTCATAGTCCATCTATGACTAGATTGCATCTAGTATCTAGCATGTCCTTGTTCTTTTGGAAACTTCTATATCTTGCTACTATTTTTTCTACATCATCTTTTGCGTTCAATGTGTCTAATATCTTTGTTATCCAAGATTTTTTTATACTAGATTCATCTTTTTCTCCTTCATAATAAGGTACGACTATATAAAATGATTTTTCGTATATCAATCATTGTTTGCTATCTATATTTTGCAAGAAAGTGAAATATGAATTTCCAGATTCTTTTAAGATTGGATTTGTGATTTGAGAAATATTTTTTTCTACATAATTTAAGTATTTCGATAAATCCAAATAATTATTACGAACAACTATTTGAATAGGGAATCATAATCAGTTTAAGAATCTCTTGTATTGCTCTAAAACGATTCATATTTCGTCAGAATTTTTTAGGTCCAAGTTTATTCACTCTACTTTCAAGATACTTCTTAGTCCTCAATCTTTTAATATTAATGTGTCACTTTTTATTTCAGAAATAGGTAACATAGTTTCAGTATTAAACATGTTTTCTGGTTTCGTTTTTTGTATTTGTGTTTGCTCTCATAGATTAAATAAAGCCATTTTGTTTTTTAGTAATTAAATATTTTATGTTAAACTATTTACGATTCCTGGATTATTATGATATCATAAATTTTCTGTGTTTTTATTTTCAAATCGGAATAAGAAGCTTACGATGATTCGTGATAATCAAATGACAACTAAAGCAACTGCAATTCATTTTATCATCTGTTTTGCTGTATTTATACCAGCATCATCCTTTTTGAAGAATATCATATAGAATGCGTAAATCAAGAATATTAACGCTATCAAGCTTACAAATGATAATAATAAATTTACCACTGTTTTCAAATAGAATAGAAATGATGGAGAATCTACTGATCCATACATTGCATCATTTGGCATAAATAACATAAGTAAATTGTGTAATCCATTATTTGATTCTCAAATTTCTGTTTTCAGATCTGTTGCAAAGTCTGTATTTTGGCCACTTGATATAGTGATTCAACTATAAGGAAATGGTTCTGTTGAAAAGCTTTTTCAAATAAATGTGAATCATATCATCGATGTAAATATTAATATCTTTGTTCGTTTTTTCATTTGTATATTTAATGTAATAAAATTATGATGCTATATAATTTATTAACCATAGTATAAAACTGATAATAATCCAGCTTAGTCATATTCAAGCTATAGCTATAAATGCATTTTTGACTCATTTAAGTCATTTTTTTACTTTGCTGTCGTCTCATGCGGCAGTCAAGATAATAAATCCATGTATGATCAAATATATTAAAGCTATTAGTCATAATATTCATAATGCATAGTTAACTACATTTTGTATTACATGTAAAACCTGTTCTAATGCATCCATGTAATTGGTAATTTCAGGTTCATCTGTACCAGCAAGTCCAACGTTTTCAGGTGTAATTCGATTTGCTCAATCTTCAATAGGATTGCTAATTGTAGATGAATTATATTCAGTATTAATTACTTTTGTTTTATCGGGGTTGTATATTGTAGACATATTTCATAATCCCATTCCTGTCCCTGCCATACATAAGTTTAGTATATAGCATCATACCATGAATAATATAGATGATATGATAAATCTTTTTTTCCACATAATTTTGATGTATAAAGTAAATATTACATATATAATTTTATATAAAAAAAAATTTTTTGCAAATTTTACGCTTGAAAATGATATTTTATTCATTATAAGTTTTTGGATTGTGTTTTACATATTGACTTTTATAATAATTATTGTTTCGCTATGAAAAAAAATTTATTTCTTTTGTTTAGTTTTTATTTTTTTGTTTTACAATCAGTATTTGTGTGATTGTTGCGATGAGATACTAAGTTTTATCGATTGGCATTGATAAATTGTGCATTTATTTGCTTGATAGCAATTTTTGCGAGAGATGGTAGTTCATCTGCCGATGAAAAATCTCAATGAAAATATGAAAGTGCTATGAAGAAAGAACCAGAATTTAAGACAGGACATATTTGGATTTTTATAATATCTTTTTTGTTTGGAATATTAGTGGCTTTTTGGCTAAAAGATACGGTTTTGTATCTTAGAGTTTGAGCAGGAATACTTTGAGCAATCATTGTATTTTTGTTTGGATGATTGATATTCAATTATAAAGCTTTTCGTGTTTGGGAGTGAAAATTTTATTTAATTTTGCTGATCTTAGCTTTGATCTGGTCAATAATTAAATTATTAAATATAGATTTTTCAGTATTTCAATTTAAATCATGAGAGGAAATAGATAATTTGACATGAGAAGTGATTGAGGAAAATGTAGTAATTCCAGAAGAAGATATAATTCCTGATTTTGAAAATGTTGAAGATAATTTGACATGATCTGGTGAAGAAATAAATGGAAACACATGAGAAATAATTGAGAATTTGCAGGAAGATGTAGATTTGGATGTTTTGGCAACTTTTGCAGATGTGATAAAATATTTGTTAAAAGATGAAAAATTGAGTACGAAGACAGATTTAGCATTTAGCTATATTTGAAAATCAAATCCAGATTATGCTTATTACAAAACTGCATATGAGAAAAAAATGATTTGAAAAGACTTACAACCAACTAAAAATTTGATGTGTGAAACATACGTTGTCATGAAATGATTGGCAGAGTGACGAAATGTTTGAAAATATACAGATATAAAACAAGCATATTGGGCATATGCAAAGACTAATTGATTATTACCAAATTGTCAGTATGGAAAATATGTGACACTCCGTGTAATTAATGATTAAAATTATATCATTTTTTCTCATAATTCGTTTTTAATTATATTATATCATTTTTGTGAAGTTTTGGTTGAGAATGTTCGCTCTTTTGGGCGAATTTTTTTGATATTTAGAGTTTCTGGATATAATTAGTTTTGTATATTTTATGCATGAATTAAATGATTATGGAAAAAATTAAAAATATGATAGAAAATTTTCCAAGGAAACTCATGAGAAGATTTTTTGGAATATTTGCGGTTTGTGGCTTGTCATTGGCTGTTTTTTCGCCAAGTCTTTGCTACGCTGAGGCAACTAATAGTGAACAAAATTCTTTACAAAAACAGGAAGATTTTAATAATGAAATAAGGAGTGTCATTAATATGATATCCCAAATAGTTTACATATTTCTTTGGCCGTTACTTGTAATAGCATGAACAGCATTGGATAATACCTTGGTATATGGTAAATTTTTAAATTTAGATGCAGCACTTTGGGATATCCGAAATATTATGAAAAATGTTGCAAATTTTGCATTATGATTTGTGTTTGTTTTTGCAATAGTGAAAAATTTGTTTAAGAGCTCTTTTTGAGAGGGTAATCCTATGAAAGATGCTGTAGATGTAGTAAAAAAGACATTGATATCTGGAGTCTTAGTACAAATGTCATGGTTTATACTAGGTACATTATTGGATCTTTCAACGATATTAATTTATGCAGTATGATGATTACCATTATCAATGCTTGGTTCTTATAATACAGATTTATCAAGTGTGCCTATAATGGAATTACATACAAGTTTAGATGAAAATAATGGTTGAAATTTTTATTATTATTATAGTTATTGAGAACATAATTTTTCACCTTGTTTTACTATTGATAATGAGTCTTCAGCTGCTGATTTAAAATTAGATGGTTATAATTGAAAATATATAGCATGAAGGTACAATATGTATTTATCTGGAGATAAGGAGTTTGATTCATGATATTGTGTGCTATATGGATATCCGTATAAATATCAGGAATCTCCTGATTTCCTTTGTCCAGCTTGAGCTACTGCTTCATGATGTTATAGTAAGCCTGAAAATAAAACAGTATCTGAACTGAATGCTGATTATAGGGTTCAATTGAAATCATTTATAAGTAATTTAACAGGAGATGCTATTGCAGCTCAAGAACAAAAATGTTTTATTATAGGTGCTTATGGAACTTGATGTCAATTAGATAGTGATACTTGAACTCACTATGGAGCTATGTCATTTACTTGAGATATATTTGCTAGTGCAGAAAGAAAATTAGATTCTTTGTTGGAAACTTCTAAATGATGGGTGTGACCATTGATTACTATGTATTCTTCTATTTTGAAAGTGCAAGATTTGCTAGTAAATCCAGGAAATACATCTACAATGTCTTCGTTGTTTTGAGCTATTATAAATACATTTTTTGTGGCAGTTTTGTTTATACCGATAGCTATTTTAGCAATATTATTAATTATAAGGATATGATTTTTGTGGGTAGTAATTGCATTATCACCAATATTGGTTTTGATAAGATTTTGACCTGATCCGATAAATAAATTAAAAGACAATAAACTTTTTGAAGAATTTACTATGGAAAAGATATTTAGGAGGATCTTTTCTCCTATTGTCGTAGTTTTTGCAGTAAGCCTTTCAATAATCTTTTTAACAACAATGCACGCATCTAGGCCAGATGATGACAATAAATGATTTCTTTCTGCATTTTGAATCCAATCGGATTGTAAGTGAAATTGACCAGTGACAGACAATAATGGTGGATGAGAAAATTGATGAAGTGATGCAAATAATTCCCCTGAAAATTGTCATTATTTGGTTTCATGATTGGTTGATTTAAAGATTAATATGAGTGGATTTAATCATTGAAAAGATGTATTTGTATGGTGTCTTATGATGATGCTGTCTACAGGAATAGTGCGATTCTTTATGAAGTTTGCAATTAATGTAATGGGAAAGTGAGGTTTATGAGAAAAATTGATGAAAAGCTCAGAAGAGTTTTTGAAAAGTGTTCCAGTTGTACCATTGCCTGGTGGTGGAGCTATAGGTATTAATAAGATCAAAGATATATGATTATCAAAGAGAATTGATGCAGTGACAACAAAAATGAATAGTGCTTCAGAAGAACTTCTTCAAGAGAAATTTCCTTGGGCTTATTGAATTAATTTGTCTGAAGAACAGAAGAGAGAAAAAGAGGTTAATTCGGTATTAGATGAAGTTAGAGAAGGAACTGTAAAGTATGAGACTCTTTCTCCATCACAAAAATCTATTGTAGATAATTATTATTGAAATTCTACGATTGCAGCACAAGTCGTAAATAATATTTATACATATAATACTGATAATTCAGTAAAAACAACAATACAAAATTCTATCACACAATGAATGAAAGATGGAACACATACTTCAGCTGATGCATTAAAACTTAATGATGAGCAGTTGAATATTGCTGTCCAAAATGATCCAACATGGAAGGCTTGGGCAGCGTGAATGATTTGATGAGCAGTCCATACTAGTAATGGTGTATTTATAGTAGATGTAATAAGATGAACCGAAAATAATCCTGTATATAGAATTGTAACAAAAGAACAATATGAAGAAAATCATTTTGAAGCACCTGTTGCCACGGTAAAAGAGAGTGATTATGATAAATATAGAGAGGAAATAAAAGTATATCTTGAGAAAATAGAAAAAGAGATGAAAGAGCTAAAAGAAAAAGCCGAGGCAGAATGAGCTGATCCTTTATTGATGCAAAGATTACATCAAATGGAGACATTATATGCTTGAGATAATTCAATAGAAAATTTGAGAAATAAATTTGGAATAACTTCTGATACATCTGCTAATACATCTCCTAATACACCTGCAAATACACCTGCTAATACACCTGCTAACGCACCTACTAATGAACCTACTAACAATCCTACTAATCCGTAAGAATCATGAGAAGAATAATTAAAAATTTGATAGAACGTATATTTACAAAAAAGAACATAAAAATCTTTGTGTTGGTGTTTGTTGTAATTTGATTTTTTGTATGAAGTACTTTTGCAGACTCCCCAGATGTAGAAGATACAATTCTTAAAAATTTTACAAATATTTTACGTATATTAGTATCTATATTATCACGGTGATGGATTTTGTTGGCGTCATTGGCATGAAAGTTGATGACTAATGAGTTAGTATACGGAACTTTTTTAAATATGGATCAGGCTTTGTGGAATCTATGGAATATAATAAAGAATTTTGCTAATTTTATTTTATGATTTCTTTTATTGTTTTCTATAGTAAAGAATATCTTTTTGGTTGTAAAATCCGATTCTAATCCTTTGAAAAATGCTATAGATACTGTAAAGAAGATTCTTATAGCCTGAGTTTTGGTGCAAATGAGTCGGTTTTTGGTTTGAATGGCACTGGACTTTTCGACTATAGCTACTGCTGTGGTTTGATCTATCCCATCTCAAATTATTGCTAATAATTCAAGCGATCTTCAAAAAAATCTAAATTGATTGATTGAATCAAAACAAGTGAAATTGGAAGTTGATTTTGATAAACCAGATATTGTTCAATCTACACATACATGAGAACTAACTAAAGATGAAATAAAACAATTTGTAGATACGATTACACCTAGTGCAAATTCTGTCATATGACCATTGATATTCCTTTGATGATCTGTGTTTGATTTGTTTGAATCATCAGATACTTCACATATAGAAGAAGGAGCGCTTTCGTGGCGTGATTTGTTTTTGACTTTATGAGTAAATTGATTTGTGATAATAACGTTCACAATAATGATGGCATTTATATTTTTGTTCAATTTATTTAGAGTAATTACTTTGTGGATAGTTATACCACTTTCTCCATTTATAATATTGATGCAGGTTTTTGATTCTAAAGGGGATAAATTGAAAATCGATAAAGATGCTTTTTTGTGACAAGTATTATCGGTAAAAAATGTTTTGAATTTGATATTTAAACCTGTTTATATGGTACTTGTTTTGAGTGTTGTTTTGATTGTAATGACTATAGTAAAATGATTAGTAAGAAATAATAACGGAAATTTTACATGAAGTAGTTTTTGAAATGTAACTATAACATCAACAAAAATTTGATGAAATGAAAACCCAGATGATTATTCTTATAACTCATCAATGGATGTTGATTGATTTTTGAAACTGACATTAAATGGTACAAAAAATACGATAGTGGATTTAATGGTGTATATACTTTGATTAGCTTTGATGTTTATGCTGATGAAATCATGTATTGCTAGCAAAACATGAATCAAATTTATAGATAATATTATGGGTAATGTCTCAAAATCTTTGTGGTGAGAACCGGGAAAAATTTGATGACTTTTGTGATCGGTCGGAGTTGTGCCTATTTGAGAAGATGGTAAACGTATTGGACTTAGTAGCATGAATTCATTTAAGGATAGAGTACTTTCTAATGAGAATAATGCACGGGCACATCTTGCTGGTATAGATTTAGCTAAACAAGATGAACTTGTGGACAGAATTATGTGATGATCTTCATTTAATAATTTGAGTAATGCACCATCTAAGAAAGATTGGATAGAATCAGCAATTGCAATTTGAAAGTCTAAGTGATATACTACTTGTTCTATGATGGAAAGTGATCAAAAATTTGAGGCAGCAAGGCAAGCATGGAATAAAAAGTTTGAAAATGATGGATCTAAAAGGATTGATATATCAGAAGTTAGGAATTCTTGGAAGACTTGAAAATTTGAAGTCGCTGGTGAACCTGCTAAAAAACAAACGAATTGAAGCGGTACATGATGAGGTGGTCAGGGTAATCAACAACAGTAATTATGGAATATTAAATTTTCCTTGATTTTTGTTTATATAATAATATATATCGTTTCAATATTTACTTTTTAAGTACTATATTATGCCAAAAAAAGATTATGATGATGAAAATTTAAATAATTTAAAAAATGATCCTTTTGATGATGACGATGATCGGGATGATGATGACGATGATCGAGGGGATGATGAGGATAAATATTATCAAAGAGATTGAGATGAAGACACAACTTATCCAAGAGAAGATGAAGATGATGAATAGTAAATAAATTAAAAAAATGAAAAACCTGTAGAGATTTTATTTCTATAGGTTTTTTCATATAGGTGAAAAGCCAGCTAAAAGCTGGCTTTTCGTCTCCGATCCGTGCCTTGTGGGCTTATGCGATTCGCATGGCCAATAGCTGGGGATGTGGAGAATTGCAATCGAATCGCGGCATTGCTTGGTTTATAAGCGTTGTCGCATCACCAGCGGGCTGCCTATTGGCAAAGCTGGTGATTTTTTGGATAGTCGCCCTTTTATCAGCGTCAGCTGAAGCCTGGGCCAGGCACGATTTCTTGATTCTTCATAGTCTGGTGTTTAATTGTCATGATGGCCGTCGACGGATGCTAATTTTTACTCGTTGCTGAGCGCGTCCTGCTTCTGCAGGCTGGACGTGGCAAGAGGCGGGCATTCATGGCCGAACGGTTGCGGATTTCAAGTCTTAACAAATTCGAAGCCGGGGCAGTCCCGGAGAAAGGGCTAAAAGAAGTGGGCCCTCTGGTAATTGTGCGTTTTTTCATCGCGTTATTATTTTATTATACTTTTGTGTTTTTTGTGGTGCTAGGCGGCAAATCTTTAGCGCGCAGGCGACCACAGCTATTGTGTCGGGATTTGATCTCTTTCTCTTGCCGACGATTATATGATATATATTTTACATAAAATGTCAACACATTTTTGAAGAAAATTCATTATCTAAAAAAGACCGATATTTCACGGTCTTTCCTAGTATTTTTGAAATTTTTTACATAGTAACTAATACATAAATTCATAAACCTAACATCAATAATCAAACAATTAGGTGAATTAATTTGATATTTTTATGTCTAAACGCTGCTAGTTCTTCAGCTGATTTTACTCCTAATCATACAAGTAGTGCAATTCAAATCATTGGTAAAATAAAAATCAAATTATATACTATCAAATATATTAATCACCAAGTACTTACTGAGCTGCTTTCAGATGCTAAGTATCATAGTATCGTGATATAAGGACCTGATGTACATGGTAACAAGAATAAACTAACCAAAAATCAAACTATAAATGCTCAAATTGGAGAAGTTGCTTTTTTGATTACCTTGTGTAATTTAGGTCTTCGTGCCAATGGGACTTCCATACGAAATCACTCTCAGTACCAAAAGAAATCTTTCATATTTGCAAGTCACACTATTATTCCAAGTATTCATACAATCCATTTTATTATCACAGTATTTGTAGCAGTTGCCAATGCTGAAAACAATCCCAATCACATTGCTAAGTATGATAGAAATACGGCTAATGCAAACAGAAGTCCAGCTAAAATTGCTTTCTTTTTGTCCTTTGTCTCAATTAGTATTGAAGAGAGTAGTAGTAAAATCACAGCAAAAGCACATGGATTTATACTATCAGCTAATGCTGCAGGAATCATGACTCCAAAAAATGATCGATGATTTTCTGTATCTGTTTCCGCGGTTCATTGAATATCTCATGTATCAATTTCGCTACAATTTAAATCTGGACAATTTTCCTGGTTACATGTGAAGTTTTCATCTTCAGCATCTATTTTTTCCTGAAAAAAAGAAATTATTTTACTGTCTCCAGCCACATAATTACATTCATTTTCATTGTTGATTACCAAGAAAGGTACTCAAGCTTTTGATGAATCAATTTCCAATTTATCTACATATTCTTGGAATAAAAGCACATTGTCTCTATTGAAATAGATTTCTCTCATATCAATATTGTACTTTTTCTCTATATTTTCTTTTTCAAAAAACTTTTCTACTTTTGCACAGTGAGAACATCCATTCCCATAAAAATAAATATACTCTTGTGCAAAAGAAAATCAGAAAATAAATATCAAAGAAAATAATGTTGCAAAAATTTTCTTCATAACAATAAATACAGAATAAATTAACTTAATATATTAGTTTTTGAACATATCTTTGTTTTTCAAAATGAACAATGTGAATATTATTGATATGATTAATGATAATAATTCTGTTCAAAAATTTAGTCATGATACAAATATTGATAGTATCAATCCGATGATATCAAGAGCTACACATATGATAGCTATAGCAGGAAACCATTTTTTCATCTTCATTAATCATCTGCTAATAATCAAAACGATAGCACAGCAGATTAAGTATAATAGGAATAATCGGAAGAATCCTCCGAATAACAAAACAAAAGATGAAATTAGCATAACAGCACAACCGATTAGTCACAAGATTCATAAAACTTTACAAATAGTTTCCAAATTTTTTCTTACTCGTACATTTGCTTTTTCCATAAAAGACAAATTCAAGATTTCTTTTACCCATGAAGCATTGATGATTTTGTCTACAAATCATGCTTTCTTTACCAAGTTATCAACTTGTTTGTCTGTCTTTGCTTCAAAAGCTTCTACTTTCTTTTCTACTTTTGCTACAGTTTCTTTAACCTCAACCTTTTTGTTTTCTGTCTTTTTTGGTTCAGGTTTTTTTGCTACAGGCTTTTTTGCAGTTGTTTTTTTAACGGGAGCCTTGCTTGTTTTTTTTTCTGCCATTTTGTAAATTATTAATAATAAAAATAAGTACTATCTTATACTATTATGAAAATAAAATACTTTTTCAACTAAAAAACCTGAAAAATTTTTGTTTGATGCAGGATAAACATTTAATTTCAGATTTTATATTTTTTTTGGTTTTATCAATGTCTCTTGTATTTGGGGTGCTTCGCCCCCCAAACCCCAGACCCACTTTTGTCTGCCAGCAACAAAAGTGGGCAAAAATGCCTCTCGGCTCACTTCGCAATTTCAGATAATACTCCACTTTGTTCCGTATTAGTGAAATTCGAAGCTGAGCCGATTTTTTTAATAAGTATCAAATTTTTTGTTCAACATACAATGTGTTGGAACACTTTTTCAACTAAAAAACTTGAAAAAAATTAATTATTCATTAAAAAATCTACATTGCATTATTAATTTTTAATCGTTAATTTTTTGTTATGAAGAAATTCTACATTACTACTGCTATTGCTTATCCAAATGCTAAACCACATATTGGGCATGCTTTGGAAATTATTATTGCTGATACAATCGCTAGGATGTACAGGATGACAGGTAAACAGGTAGAATTTCAGACTTGAACAGATGAACACGGTATCAAAAACCGAAGAACTGCTGAAAAAGAATGAAAAGAAATTCATGAATTTTTGGATGGAAACGTAGAATGAGAATGATGATTTAGAGATATGTATTCTCAACTAAAAATATCTTATGATGTATTGATTAGGACATCAGACAAAGAGCATCACTATGCTTGAGCACAGTTGTTGCGAGAAAAAATGGCTGCGAAATGAGATATTTACAAACAATCTTATAAGTGACTTTATTGTGCTGGATGTGAATCATTCAAGACAGAAAAAGATTTAGTGAAAAATGAAAAATGAGTTTTAGTTTGTCCAGATCATCCAAATGGAGAAATTGAAGAGGTTGATGAAGAAAATTATTTTTTCAAACTTTCAAAATATAAGGATCAAGTAGCTGACATAATTAAAAGAGATGAATATTTAGTATTTCCACCTGAAAGGAAAAATGAAATATTAGCATTTTTGGAAAATGCAAAAGATGTAAGTTTCTCTAGACCAAAGACAAGCTTACCACGATGAGTACCTGTACCAGGAGATGAGGATCATGTAATGTATGTTTGGTGTGATGCTTTGTCTAATTATTTGACTGGACAATGATTTGGACTTGGTGATGAACGAGAAAATTCTCGACCTGCAGATTTGCATATAGTTTGAAAAGATATTTTGAGGTTCCATGCTGCATTTTGGCCTGCAATGCTATTGTCAGCAGATTTACCTTTGCCAAAGCAATTACTTTCTCACGGATTCTTGACTCTAAATGGTAAAAAGATGTCAAAATCTACTGGAAATGTAATTGATCCAATGCAACCTTTGCAAAAATTTGGAAGAGATGCTATGTCTTTCAATTTATTGTATGACGTTCCAACTGATTGAGATGGAGATTTCTCAATGGATAGGCTTGGAAATGTTTACAATAGTATGATAATTTGAGCACGATGAAATTTAGTAAATAGAGTGACAAAACTATGAGAAAAATATTGAATCAATGAAGCAAAAGCATGAGAATTAGCAAGTTGGTTTGATGAATTTAATATAAATAGTGTTTGAGAGTTTGTAGAAAAGAAAGATATCAGATGATATTTAGAAAAATGGTATCAATTAGTACAAAAAGCAAATGAATTCATCACAAAACAGGAACCTTGGGTAAAGTACAAGGACGAAGCAACTCAATGAGAAGCTATTGAATGTTTGCAAAATTTGCTTTATGTAGTAAAAAATCTCGCAATATTGTCTGCTCCAGTATTGATTGATTGATTTGAAAAAATGAAAAATATTTTGTGATTTGATCTAATGTCAGATTTAGATTCGACTAAAAACTGATCATTTGAATTTCGAAAATCCGCATTTGATGCTCAAAATTTCAATGTAAATCTAAAATCAGAAATAATTTATCCTAGGATTGATTAAATTAAAATCAAAGTTTTTAATTTTTAATAGAAAAAAGGCTTGAATTTCTTCAAGCCTTGTCGTTTTGGTCTGTAGTTGTATCATTGTCTTTTTCGGATTTTTCAATTGTGTCATCCACATGAGGGGCGATAGCCAGTATCCATAAAATAAACAATGTTAGGGTATATTCCATACCAGTTATTTGGTGGATAAACTGTGATTCACTACGGTAAAGACACAATATCAATTCCACGATTAATAACAATGTGACTGTTATTATTGGCCATTTCTTTTGTTTGCTACTTTTTATCGAAAATACGGTAACAGCAGCAACTAAGAATACTAAGATAATTATTAATTTAGTCATATTATTATGTTTTTGTTGTTTGGTATATTATATATGTTTTTTTAATTAAATCAATCCAGAAAACAGGAGGTTTTCGTTTTTTACATTTGTTCAAAGAACTTTTCTGATATCTAATCGTTTTTGTGCTGAATCGAATTGATTTTTTTGGATGTAATATGCAATTAATCAATCCAAAAATTGTTCTGTAAATCATGCGTTATTTATATCAAGCAATGTTTGGTATTTCACTCAAATCGTAGAATTTTGTAATGTTTGGATTATGTTTTTAAATTTATCTTTTAATTCTTCGTTTTCAGAGAGTTTTTCATGAAATAAGTCCAATGTTCACATTTTTCACTGACTCATCAAACAAACTAATTCTTTCAAGTTATTATCTCAAGCAAAATATCATTTTTCATCACAATATTTTAAAAGTTCTTCTTCTGTATATTCAAAAAATGGAATTATTATAGATCTAGAAATGATAGTATCCAAAATTCTAGATTTATTGCTCGTGGTCGCGATGATGATTCTGTTTTGCAAAGGTTCTTCACATGTTTTCAAAAAAGCATTTACAGCGGATCTGTTCATTCTCTCAATATTTTCAATTAACACAATTTTTTTTGTTCCAGCTGGGGAAATTCCAAGTCGGTCATTGATTTCTCTTGTTCATAGATCAGTATAATTGTATGAATCTTGAAGTGCTTTTGTGGTTTCATTACCATCTTTGTATTCTACTTTTAATTCGTGTTCTTTCCCTATTTTATCTGAAAAATCTCTGATGTGCAAAAAGTCATTATAAAAAAAATCTCACAAAATTTGTTTTGCTAAATCTACTACAATTTCTGATTTTCCTATTCCTTTTGGTCCGCTCAAAATAAAAAAGCTTACTTTTTCGTTAGATCATCATAAGTATTTTTCTAATAGTTCTTTACTATGTTCGTTTGCTTTATTCATGTGAAATTTCTAATATAAACAGGTACTTTAATACTGTTTTAACTTTTTTTTTCAAATAAAAAAAGCATCCTTTTTGGATGCTTTCATATTTTAATTTTTAAATTATTTTTTAATTACGGCTTCGATAGCTGCAAAACCACCGTTATCTTTTTCGTTTGTTAGAATATACAACTCATCTCCAGGTCTTCCTTTGAAGAAGGTAACAGCTGCTTGATTTAAGAAGAATGTCTGTCCATCATCTGTTACGGCTGTGAATTTATTATCATCAGTTTTACTCAAAGTAGCTCTAATGTGTTTTCTTTCTACTGGATTGATCAATTTATATACGAATTGTCCGTTGTCCAAGATTTTTAATTTCAAAACATCTCCTGGTACTAATTTTGTTTTACTAGAGTAGTTCAATGGAACTGGATATTTTTTTTGATCTGCTCAGACCATGAAATATCAATCAAATTTTCCTTCAACCACTTGTACGTTTTCTTCTGTGTAAGCCTTTAGTTCTTCTGTTCCAATTGCTTCTGATACTTCTTTGTCATCCAAAGATTTTGGATCTGCAGGGTTGAAGTTTGATAGTTTATTCAAAACTACTTTTATTCTTTTCAAATCTGTTTCAATTGTTGAAATAGTGTTTTTTACAAATTGAATCATTTGATTGTGTTTTTCCATTACTTCATCATTAGTACTTTTTTTTGTAGAAGCTGTCTTTGTAGCTTTAGTTTCTTCTACTGGAGTTATTGTTTCTTCTGTCATTTTTGTTTTTGTTATTTGATATAAAAATAATTCTCAACAGCTTATTATAATCAGAAAAGTAAATATTGCAAATTTTTTTTGAGTTTTTTATCAAAATATTACTTGCGATTTTATGATATTTTATTATTATATGCCTTGTTTGAAATTTTGATTTGTCCCGGTCGTTCAATGGATAGGACACAGTCCTGCGAAGACTGTAATCGCGGTTCGACTCCGCGTCGGGGCAATTTTTTTGTATTAAAAAAGGAGTTCCTAATTTAGGAACTCCTTTTTGTTGGCTTCACTTAGTCCTTTCTTACATTCCACCTTCGTGCAAATGGATTTTCGGTTTCCCATTTTAGCAGTGCTAAGACCACATCATCAAACCTGTCTCCTAAGAATCTTCTTTGTAATTCTTTCTTCTCTGAGATTATAGAAATTACAAATTTAGAAAGCTTTTTGTCATAGCTTAGCTTAAACCGGTTGTAGAAAGTTGTTCCAATTGCTGTTATTGGAAGATGTTTTGTAATGACTTCTTTTTTCCCATCTTTTTCAGTTACTGATCTGTGAATTACTTCACTTTCTAGGGACGGGATAAACTCAAAAGAGTCTCCCCATTGTAGTAGATCTGCAATAGTTTTCATTTCCATAGGCAGAAGTTTTATTTTAGTTTTAATTTTGATTAGGTACAGGTCTATATTATAAGGATGTTGATGTAAAAATTCAAGAAGAAATCTTATTTGAAAAAATGACTTAAAATCGTATAGTATATGCACTTTATTTTTTATTATCCCTATTTTATGGCAAATTTAATACAGAAAATTCAAATCAAGACATGAATGGAGACTTGAGTAATTTCAAATATTATCCAGCTTTTGGATGAATGAAATACTGTCCCTTTTATTGCTCGTTATCGTAAAGAGCTGACAAAATGAGCTACAGATGAGCAACTTCGTGATTTTAATGATTTGTATACATATACCAAAAATCTAGAAGCTAGGAAAGAAGCTGTGATTCGTCTGATTGATGAAAAATGACTTCTCACTCCAGAATTGAAACAAGAAATTTTGGATGCAGATACTTTAGCGAGAGTAGAAGACCTTTACAGACCATTCAAAGAGAAAAAGAATACTAAAGCCACAATAGCAAAAGCAAAATGATTACAGCCACTTGCTGAGATTTTGGCAAAAGCTATATTGACGAAAGAGGAGTTTGAAGCTAAAGCAAAAGAGTTTGTGAAAGATACTTGAGATGCGAAAACTTGTGTAAAAAATGTAGCTGAAGCAATCCAATGAGCCAAAGATATTATTGCAGAGGATGTCTCAGATCATGCTAATTTGAGAGAAAAAATCAAATCTCATGAAGAGGTTAACTCAATTGTGACGACTAAACCAACCAAGACTTTTGAAGAAAATTGAACATACAAAATCTACAAAGAATATTCAAAACAAATCACAGATGTGCCATCTTATGCTTATTTGGCTATTGATAGGGCAGAAAATGAAAAGCAACTCAATGTAAAACTCAAAATGTCTGATGAAAAAATCAGGTCTTTTGCAAACAATTTCTTTTTGCCAAATGATGCAAATACTTCATCTTGCTATCTTATTGAAGCGATAGAAGATTGATTGGACAGATTACTTTTACCATCAATTGAGAGAGAAATTAGAGCAGACAAAAAGAGACGAGCAGATGAGGCTGCTATCAAAGTGTTTGGCGAGAATTTGAAAAATCTTTTGTTGACTCCACCAATCAAAGGATTGACTGTGTTGTGATTTGACCCTGCATTTAGGACAGGATGTAAATTGGCAGTAGTGGACAAAACCGGAAAATTTCTTTACAATGATGTGATTTATCCTACAGCTCCACAAAATAAAATAGAAGAGTCAGAAGAAAAACTTTTGAAAATAGTAAATCAGTATGATATAGATTTAATATCAATATGAAATTGAACAGCATCCAGAGAATCAGAGAAATTTGTATCAGATTTTATCAAAAAATATAAATTAGATATCAAATATATGGTGACATCAGAGGCTTGAGCATCAGTATATTCAGCATCAAAATTGGCTCAGAGCGAATATCCACAGCTTGATGTTACGGTCAGATGAGCAATCTCTATCGCACATAGAGTTCAAGACCCATTGGCTGAATTTACAAAAATTGATCCAAAATCAATTGGAGTATGACAGTATCAGCATGATGTAGACCAAAAACTTTTGAAAGAGAAATTGGATGAAAAAGTAGAAGATGTAGTAAACTCTGTTTGAGTAGATGTAAACACAGCAAACTATACATTACTTCAATATTTAGCTTGAATGACCGAAAGTGTTGCTAAAAATTTGGTAGCATATAGAGACGAAAATGGAGAATTTACAAGCAAATCTCAAATCAAAAAAGTAAAATGACTATGACCAAAAGCATATGAACAGGCAATTTGATTTATGAGAATTAAATGAGGAAAAGAAGTTTTAGATCAGACATGAATCCATCCAGAGATACACAAACAAGTTTATGAAATGATAGAAAAAGAACTTTGAATCAAGAAAAAAGATTTGAAATTACCATTAAATGTTTCGAGTATTTCATGAAAGGTTCAAGAATTGTCTGAAAAATACGGAATCTGAATTGAGACTATGAAAGATGTATTAGCAGAATTAGAGAGGCCAGGATTAGATCCTCGTGATGAGATTCAAGCTCCTGTATTTAAGTCAGATGTATTGGAGATTAAAGATCTACAAGAGTGAATGGAATTAGAGTGAATAGTGAGAAATGTGACAGATTTCTGAGCTTTTGTGGATATATGATTACACAATGATTGATTAGTCCACAAATCTCAAATGGCAGACTTTTTCGTAAAAAATCCAATCGATGTAGTTTCAGTATGACAGCAAGTAAAAGTGAAAGTAGTAAGCATAGATTTAGAGAGAGAAAAGGTTTGACTTTCTATGAGAGATTGCGACAATTCAGATGTAGTTAAAAAACAGGAAAATAGTAAGTCATTCTGAACGAAGTGAAGAATCCTAAAAGATTCTTCGGCTAACGCCTCAGAATGACACGAAGATGATGATTATTCAATTTGATGAAATATATCAATAGGTGGAAATATTACTTTCAGTTAAGATAATTTAATTATTTGAATTTTTCTTGTGAATTGTTATAGTAAGAAAAAAAAGGAGGTAGTTATGAAAACTATTGCTTTGATGATTCAGACCTTTATCACGTTTTTGATGATGATTATTGGGGATCTGGTTACATTCCTGTTTGATGCAGTATTATTTATAATACTGATATTGCAAGTGCCAATTGCCTTGTTTATATCCAAAATGTTGGATAAAAGAGAATTAAATAGGACAGAATAAACTCTATCATGTTTACTGATAGAGTTTTTTTGGTTAGTCTTTTTTAAAAATACCTTGAATATTAATTTATTCTTTATATAAGTATTTATTGGTTTAGTTTTCAAACCGATTTTTACTGGTAATCAAATATAAAAATGAAAAAATTTCTTCTATCTTGATTAGTCGTTTGATTGGCAATGTCTGCATTTTCTTTTGCCTATACACCTACTGAAAAAGATACACAAAGTTTGACAAGCTTAAAAACTCAATTGGATACAATAATTGGAGATAACAATATTGATTTGCGAAATTTCTATAATCAGATTGTGAATTTACAAGCAGATTATTCAAGCAATGATAGATTAAATTATATGTTTGAAGATTTGAAATATCATTTGTACAGTGATAAAAAAAATAAAAATGCATTATCAAAGCAAAAGTCTGATGCAAAAGCTACTTCAAAAGATTTAAAATTGGAATTTTTGGAAGAATACAATACTTGATATTCTATAGATCTTGCTGATTCTCTCAAAAATTGTACAGGTCGATATAAAACATTGGATGATATAAGTTTTGCTTATGATTTTCCTACAGCATTAACTATAGCTGTATGGTACAAAGAAAGCTCTTGTGCTTATTATTTGCCAAATAATTGAGATGGGCCATTCCAGATTTTGAGTAAAGATTATGGAACAGGAGAAATTACACAAAAGCAATTTATCCAAGCTGTAACTGATTTTTTGGAATTTTCAAAGAATAAATTAGCTCGTTATGAATGACAATTGTCTGGAGAATTAAGTTACAATAGTTTTGATTTGACTGGAGTACAAAATTTTGCAGCATTGTACAATTGATGAACAAGATCTGGAAATATAATAGTTCCAAATAATCCGAAATATGTATTTGATGGATATGGAGAAGATTATTCAGGAGCAAAAAAATATGGAATATTCCCTCAGATGTTGAAGGTATTGGAATGGGAGTTGGAGAACGAATATTAATATTTATTGTGTGAAATTTCTAGTTTAAATTTCTAATAAAATTTTTTATGAAAAAAGAGATAAAAGTAAATTTGGAAAATTTTCAGAATGAAATTGTGTTTGAATGAGTAAATACAAATAATCTCAAAAATATTGATGTGACTTTACCAAAAAATAAGGTCATTGCTGTGACTTGAGTTTCTGGTAGTGGAAAATCTTCTTTTGCTTTTGATACTATTTACAAAGAATGACAATTTCGTTATATCGAATCATTATCAAGTTTTTTGAGACAGTTTTTCAATTTGTGAACTAGACCTGAAATAGACCATTGTACTGGACTTTCTCCAGCAATAGCAATTGAACAAAATAAGAAGTGATGAAATAGTAGGAGTACTGTATGAACTTTGACTGAAATTGATGATTATATGAGGTTACTTTTTGCAAAGCTTGGAGATAGTTATTGTTATAAATGTGGAAAACAAATCAAACCAACGACAGTGGATCAAATCATGGATGAATTGAAAAAAAATTATATTGATAAAAAGATTTTTCTTTTGAAAGATGTATGAAATATTTCAGAGTATGATGAACTATCAAAGTTTGTGAAAAAGAATAGAAATAAAGTAGAAAAGTGAGGTGGATTCACAAGATATTTGTTGCTATGACCTCAAAAAGAGCCAATAGAGTATTTCTATTTGGAAGATCCAAATGTACCAAAAGAGTATTTTCCACTTAGAGTTTTTGGAATTTATGATCGTGTGACAGTAGAAAAAAATAAATTAGATAGATTAAAAGAAGATATTATCAAAATTTTGTCTGAGACTGAAAAGTTTGGAATTTTTGTAGATGTGAATGAAAATGATAAATTGGATACAGCAGAAATTGAGTCGAATGATGTTTTGTGGTTTACAGACAAAATGTATTGTCCAGACTGTAATGTGACATATCCAGAATTTACAGCACAGCACTTTTCACCAAATAGAGCTGAATGAGCTTGTATGGAGTGTCATGGAATAGGGGAGGTTTTGCAAGTAGATTTCAATAAAGTTGTGGATCCATATAGCCCTTATATGCAATGTATTTTGCCACGAAGGGATAGTACTTTTGGACAGATTGTATTGCATAAATTAGCTGAAAAGTATTCTATGGATACTGATAAACTTTGGAAAGATTTGCCAGAGTGGTTTCAGCATGTTGTACTTTATTGAGATGATGAATTAATCCGCGTTCAACAAGGGTGAAAATATACTAGTATGAAGTATGAGTGAATCTCTGAAATATTAAAGGATCAATATGTGAAGTGACTTCTTACAGTTGATTTTCAGGCAATGCTTGATATGAAGGCTTGTCCAACTTGTGAATGAAGGAGATTGAGAATAGAGAGTTTGAATGTATTTATTTCATCATGAAAGAAAAAATATAATATCGCAGATTTGCAGAAATTTAAATTGGATGATTTGGTAGAATTTTTCTCAGATTATCAAAAAAATACTAAGAAAAATAAGATATTGGTAGAAAGAATTACAAAACCACTTTTGGATAGATTGCAAACTATTCAAGATTTGTGACTTTGATACCTAGATTTGAGTAGGACTATGGATACACTTTCTGGATGAGAAATTCAGAGGTTGAGATTGGCAAAGCAATTGTGAAATAAATTGACAGGAATTACATATGTACTTGATGAACCAACTATTGGGCTTAGTGATAGAGAAATACAAAAAGCCATTGTTGCTATCAGAAATTTACAGCAGATGTGAAATACAGTAGTAGTTGTAGAGCACAATGAAGAATTCATAAAATCTGCTGATTGGGTAGTAGAAATTTGACCAGGAGCAGGGGATTTTGGATGAAATTTGATGTTCAACTGACCATATGAAGAATTCTTGAAATCAGATACTTTGACTGCTCAATATATTACTGGAAAGAAAAAAGTTCATGCAGAATTTAATCATGCAAAATGAAAGAACTTTTTGAAAATCAAAAAAGCTAGTAAATATAATTTGAAAAATATTGATGTAAATATCAGACTTGGAGGATTTACTATCATTACATGACCAAGTGGAGCAGGAAAGACGACATTGATGTATACTACTTTGTTTAGATTTTTGAATGATAAACAAAAATTTATTCAGAGCTTTATTAGGCTTCAACTACTAAAAAAATGAATGAGTTGGGATGAAATTATTTCTGCTCCAATAATTCAAAAAGATTTATATGAACATTATGAAAATTTAGCATTACAAGAATTCTACAAGGATTTGGCTGTAGATACTATAGAGTGATATGAAGAAGTAAAAAATACAATTTATGTGGATCAAAGTAGTATTTGAAAAACTCCAAGGAGCTGTCCATCTACATTTGTTTGAACTTTTGATAAGATTAGGAATTTGTATGCAAATACGACTCAGGCAAAGTATTTAGGATTTTTTGCATCAGCATTTAGTTTCAATTCGTGAAAGGGAGCCTGTCCAGCATGTAATGGATACGGATATAAAAAAGTAGAATTGCAATTCTTACCTGATACTTATGTACCTTGTGACCTTTGTAGATGAACTAGGTATAAGTCTGAAGTTTTGGATATAAAATGGAAATGAAAAAATATTGCAGAAGTTTTGGATATGTATGTATCTGATGCTTTGGAATTCTTTTCTGAAGTAGATACAATTCGTGATGAACTGCAATTGATGTGTGATATAGGATTGGGATATCTGAAAATGTGACAGCCAGCACATACATTGTCTTGATGAGAAAGTCAGAGGTTGAAACTGGTAAAGCACTTGTTGAAAGAATTTAGGTGACATACAGTATATTTCTTGGATGAACCAACTGTTTGATTACATCCATCTGATATTGAAAAACTTCTCAAAGTTTTGGAGAGATTTTTGGAATGAGGAGATACAATACTCATGATTGAGCATGACAAAAATATTTTGCAATTTGCTGATGATATAATTAGATTGGATGATGGAAAAATAGTTAAATAATATTAACATTTTCTTTTATATTGCCTCCGGCGGGTTACTTTTGTCTACCAGCAACAAAAGTAACCAAAAATGCCTCTCGGCTCACTTCGCAATTTCAGATAATACTCCACTTCGTTTCGTATTAGTGAAATTCGAAGTTGAGCCGAATTTTTTTTAAAAGTAAATGATTACTTCTTTAAAAGATTTTTCTGTTTATTGGTTTATTATTTATGTAATGTTGTATTAGTATGGGAAATTTGATAGATATGATTTTACATTATAATCTCATTTTAGCATATTTATAGTTTTTCAATCATTGATAATTTGATCTCGAAGATTGATGTTACCAGTAAATATGTAAAATTTACTTTCATTTGAGATTATATTTTTGAAATTATCTTTTTGTTTTTGTTGATCGTAAATATTTGTAATTGCTGATAAAGTGTTGTTTCGGAATGTGTCATTTCAATCAATACTTTCTGAGATATACTCATTGAAAAATTTGTTTGTTAGATTTGTATTTTGATTTCATTTTGGTACTACAAATACTCGTCATTTTACTGGATAACTTTTTTCTGAATTAGTAAAACTTCCTGCGTATAGATTATAGTTTCCAGGGAAATATTTTTCTAAGATATCGAAATCAGACAAGAATCAAAATTTTATATCAACGTATCAATATTTGATAGTACATAGTGCTGGGTATATGCTACAAAACTCGTTTCAGTTTTTTAATATATTCAGAATTGTATTTAGATTTTGGTAAGTGTATTTAGTTTTTAGAGCTATATTGTTTGTATCTAGCATGTTTGATAACTCTGAGTTATCATCACTATCTTTTATTTGTTTTAGTTGTAGATAGAGGAGTTCAATGTAATTTTCAAAAGGGGCTTTTTTTGATTCTATGAGATTTAAGGTTAGGTCATCAAATCACCATAAAATCGGCATAGCATATCTTTTTTGAGATTTTCGTGTGAGAGAGTATGATAATAATTTTTCTCGAGTATTTTGTTCAGGTATTGAATTTTGATATAATGTAATGGCTGGATCTATAGAATAAGGAATAGCAGAATTTGTAGTGCTATCCAAGTTGAATAATTGAATAAAGTATGGCTTGATATTTTCTCACAAAGTAATTGAGTCTGTCTCAAGTCATACAAGTCGATTCATTGGTATTAATGCAATATCGTAATTTTTTAGGTTTGTTTTTATCTCTGTCTCGTATTTTGTGTAAGAATCAATTGTTTCAAAAGAGACATCAATATCATCTTGTTTTAGACTGTCTGATATTGTATCGAATCATTGGTTTTCAAAAAATCAAGGGATAGCTATTTTTATAGACCCTGTAGTTGGCAAATCGTTTTCTTCTGGTGTGTCTGTGATAGTAGGGATGTAAACGTCAACAAGCTCGTTGTATTCGTTTTGAAGTTCTTGCATTTTTTCCTCGTTTGCTTTTTGGAGCTGTTTTGTGTTTTTAAATTTTACATCCTTAAATTGATATAGTCCAATTCAACTTACTATGATGGCTACAATTCACAGAATTAGTATGCTTTTAAATTCTTTATTCATTGTTGTATTCTATTGATATGAAATTATTCTAAGGATTATCGTTGTATTCAGGGAATGTGAACAAATTTGATTTAGGATTTGCATAATTTTGTGTTGGTTTATTGATTTCTAGTTGCATTTGATATCAATCAATTATTGCTTTTCATTTAATATTATAATATTCGTCTGCTACATAATCAGAGAAGTTTATATCATAATAAATACTTCCAAGGATTCAATTTATATCATTGTTCTCTCAAATTTTTATCCATTGAGGTTGGCTTATGTAAAAGAAGAATGAATTATCTCAACCATATTCTCTGCTGGCTTCTGTTAGTGTTTTGCTATTTTTTGTATAATATGCCTCTAATCATGGTTCTCATACTTTGAATGCTCAGTCACCTGTACTAAGTACGAACTCGATTTCTATATCTTTGTTTAACCAATTTCATCCTGATGGATTTATCGTAATTACACAACCTGTCCAATTTACAATTTCTTTTCCTCAATCGTACAATCATGATAGTTCATAAGGTAATGTGTATTTAAATATGAAATCTTTATTATTGTATTCTATACCATCGATTATAACTGTTGATGAATAATTATCTCAAACGGTGTATCCAAATTCACATGCATTTCGGCTTGATTGGAATCCAGGGCATGTTCAATAAGGATCACTGAATGTTATGTTTCAATTTATTTCTATTCAGTTTGTATATAGTTCAACATTTCATGTGTATACTGATCTTATTCCTTCTTTTCAGTTAACGTATTTTTTCTGTGATGTATAAATTGCTCCTTTACCGATTTTACATCTTTCATCATATGATTTATCAATTCAGTTGTGCTGCTGACAGTAACAACAGTTGTCACCACATGACTCATACGTATACTCGTTTTCATTACATGTATTAGAACAATTTGGTTGACAGCATGTAGGTATTGTTAGGACATTTGCAAATGTATATGTAAATGTAATACCATTTGTTCAGTTTAGTGAAAAGTCTGTTATTAAATTTGGAGCTATGTTGAGTGTATAATTTCAACCCATTTGGCATCAGTAACAATGCTCGGTACCGTAGTCCCTTACACATTCACAAGTTTCTACATCCTTTTTCTTATTTCATGATCGGAAATTAACATTTACATTTATATCCGTTTCATTGCTCCACCTCTCTGTACCTTGTCTTTGTATTGTTGTGTAATTAAATATTCGTTGATTTCCACGCATAAAACTTACTATTCATGTATCTCAAATTATTTCTTCATTAAATATTGTTTCTGATGAAACAAGTTTTAGGTTGGAATTTTTCCGTTTCTTTTCGTATTGCATAGCAAAGTATGTAACTCATGTATTGTATGCTAGACAGTTTCCTTGTACTCTACAATTCCATTCAATACATTGGAAGCATTGATATTTTCCAGGATTGTTTTCCATCTCGTAGCAACCATATTTAGTTTCATCAAAATCTGCTCATAATGTTTGAGCTTCACCAGTTACATTTAAACATGTACAATCGGCATTTTGGATGTAGTTTCATGTCTGTATAGTCGTAGTATCATATAATAGACATCCAGTTCCGTAGTTTGTACACATTGGGTAAGAACATTCAAAAGTATTTTCTGTATTGTGCTTTGTACAAACATATTCTGTACAATAATCATATCATAAATCATCACAACCTTCTTTATTGTATGTAGGTATATGATAGTGGAATCATGATGCAGTGTAGTACCTGTATTTGTCAGGTTTGTAGTAGTAGTATTTTGGATATGTGTAGTAGTAGTATTTGCTGGTGTAGAAGTAATATGTTGGATCGTAGTAATAGAAACTATCGTATTTGTTATAATATATATTATCGTAATAATTATGATAATAATCTTTGTAATTGAAGGAGTAGTTGTAATAACCGAAATAGAAGTCTTTGAAATAATTGAATGTATAATTGTAATAATCGTATTTGTATAAGTATGAACTATAATAATTATATCTTAGGTCGTTGTATTTATATTTGTAATAATCGTATCTATTGTAATATTTATATCTCAGATCATAATATTTATATCTATAGTTGTAATAATAATATTTATATGAGGATCAGTTGTAATAATTGTATCTAAAATCATCATAATACTTATAATAGTATTTTCCCCAACTTTTATAACAAGAAGTAGTAGGATTACCACTATTATCATAACAATTTCCATTCATATTTCTACAAGCTTCATTACATGCATTTATTCAAGCTTGATTGTTATTGTAAGAAGTGCTGGTTTGTGTTGGTTCATAATAATTAAATAGCCAAGAACCCCAACTTTTATAACAAGAAGTAGTAGGATTACCTCTATTATCATAACAATTTCCATTCATATTTCTACAAGCTGTATTACAGTTAGATTGGCTACTTCGATAATCGGAATTAGTAGTAAGACCATTCGTATTATATACATAACAAGAATTGGTGGTGTTTCAATTATTATTATAACAATTTCCATCTAATGAGTTACAAGCAGTATCACATCCTGTTTTATCTGTAAATCCAGAACTTATTGTAAGATTACCGCCAGTAACCATAAAACATTCAGAAGTATCTATACCATTTTTGTCATAACAATTTCCACCATCCATATTTCTACAAGCAGTATTACAACTGTCTTTATCTGTATAGTTACCAGTAGTTAATTCAAGTCCTGTTGTGAAACAATAATTAGTTTGTTGTGGGGTTGTGTCGTTATTATAACAGTTTCCAGATAGTGATTTACAATCGATATCACATTGCTTTTGATTTGTGTATCCAGTAGAAGTTTGTGCATTACCACTTTTGTAGCAAGAACCAGTAAGTTGAGGAGTTGCGGCATTATTATAACAGTTTCCATTCCTCAACTTACTGGTTCTTGCTAATGAATTACAAATATTGTCACATTGTTTCTGATTTGTATAACCTGAAGAAGTTTGTATAGAACCACCAGTTGTGTTTATTTTATAACAAGAACCGGTTCTTTTTCATAAATCATTGTAACAGTTTCCGGATAGTGATTTACAATCATTATCACATTGTGTCTTGTTAGTGTAGTTTCCAGTAGTTAGTAGACTACCACTAATGAAACAAGAACCAGTTTGATTACCATTAATGTCATAACAATTATCATCAGAACTAGAACAAGTATTATTACATTGTGCTAGATTAGTAAACATGTTACTTGGTGTTAAAGGACTATTTGGTACTCTATAACAAGAAGTAGCATCATTACCACTAGCATCATAACAGTTTCAAGTATTAGCAACACAAGCAGTATTGCAGCCTGTTTTATTATCTGTTGTAGTAAAGGTCTGTTTATCTCCAGTTATGTAACAAGAATTGATTTGATTTCCGCTATTGTCATAACAGTTTCCATCAAATGAATTACAAGTTGTATCACATTGTACTTTGTTGTTGTAAATACCTGTATATTGGATATCTCCTGTGACCAAACATGATGTGGCAGTATTTCACTGGATATCAAATATATTTCATGTTGTTAGTTGATTGCGACATGTAGTCCTGTTATTCAGCCGATTATTACCTGCATAACTACTTATTTGTATATTAGATCTAATACACTCACTTATTTGATTTCAGCTATTATCATAACAATTTCAATTTTGTTCATTACAGTTTGTCTTACATACTTCTTCGTTTGGATAAATAATTGACATCCTAAGTCTAGATTCACATGTACCAGTTGATTCTAAATCATTATTGTAGCAGTTTCAGTTTTGACAGCTAGCTGTACACTCTGATAAGGCATTTATACCTGTGAAGTAAACTGTTTCTTGTCCTACCTTTATACATCCAGTTGTTGTTTCTCGGTTTGCGTCATAACAATTTCAGTTTTGATTATTACAACTTGCGACACAGGCTGCTTCTGTTTCAAAATTTTGTGATTGTGTTGTACCACTTCATAAACAACTATCAACTTTAATATATGTATTACCATTTTTACTAAAACATCTGTCGCTACGACAATTTTGATCACAAGTTAGTTTATTTGTGAAACCTGCTTTTAGAGTGTAAGTTGATTCACAATTATAATAATTATCCGCTAGGTTGTTATCAATTCCTCATTCTCAGTAGCAGCCATCTCATTGAAGAGATTTGTTTTTACATGTATCTTTACATGTTTGCGCACCAGAAAATTCTACACGATTACTAGTATCTATCGTACTATAACAGGAGTCTATTCTTAGTGCAAAATAATCCCTAATTCGAGAATCATTGTTATAATGTTTAGTTCCTTTATCCTCATAACATTTTCATTGTGCACATTGAGCATTACATTGGCTTGAACTATCATAATATTCACTAATATTTTGAGTTCAAAATCCACGACAAGAGTCCATCTGTACTCGCGATGATGAGCTTATATACCAACATAATCATTGTGCACAAATATTATTACATTCTACAGGATTAGTTAGTACTGCGTGTCATTCATTATTATTAGAATAATTATAGGTATCTGGTATACAAGAATAAATTTTGTTTCAGTCTCAGTCATAGCAATTTCATTGCGTACATTCAGCATTACAAGCAGGTCATGATGAATAATTGCCATGTTTTGTTAGATCTTCTCAGATACATGTGGTAAGTTTTGTAGCATCTGTATCGTCGTAGTAAACAGGGTATCGGTTACCATGGTCGTTGGTGTAATATCGGATACTTGGTTTATAACATCATTGTCTATTGGTAGCACATTCGTAGTCACATGCCTCTTGTCCAGTGTAACTGTATGTAATGAGCTCCCAGTGATCAAATTCAATATTGTCGCAATTAACTCATGTGAGAGATCATGAGTAAATAACATCTCATGATTCATTAAATGTTGCTGGGTTTTCACATATAATATTTTGATTAATATCTAATTCTTCTAAACTAACTCAAGTTTTTTCTATGGCACTTAATTCTATACATCAATTATCAATAGCTGGAATGTGTCAAGTAAGTAGGGGATCGTCTTCGGATTGAAAGTTTCTAATATCTCATGAACAACTATCTCATTCAATACATCTACATGTATCATTTATATATGTATTAAATGTTCATGTTTCTATATTAATGTGTTGGCACACTCATTTCATAAACCATTCGCTTGTTACTGTTTTACCAATACTAATTGGAGAGTATGCTTTTATATAAGTTTCATACAGAGTCCTGATTTGCTGTTCTGATCTAGTCTCTGTTCATGTATATCATCCGATTCACAATAATCGATCGATATCTTTTACTTTTAGTAGTTGTGTAAATCATAATGATGTATTTCTGTGGCTTCATTCTGTGAGTAGAGGATATTCTCATCCGTTATCATAATTTGTTATATTTGTATAATCTGGTATGTCATAAACTACAATATCGGTTTTTGTTTTATTACTAAGTACACCATTTTGATCTTTTAATTGTACTCGGACACTTCTTTCTCATAAATATTTGCTTCAGTTTAGAGTTACATTTCAACTTTTTGCACATCACGATCACGTCTCTAAATCTCGTTCGAATACTAAATTATTAAGGTAACTATTTCATGGATAGTCCATCCAATCAGACCATGCCATTTCCATTTTTTCACAATTATATCATCCATTATTTGCTGTTATGACATCTCGCATTTCATTACATTGTGTTGTATATTGTGTTAGTGTCAATGCCATATCCTCCTTGTTTTGTACAGTACACCTATTACCGTTTGCATCCCATCGATTACATTCATTTCTAACACGAGAATTCCATCGTCGTCAATAAGTTACATCTTTACAATAGTGTGTACAACCAAGGATATTTTCAAAGTATCAAGAAGTAGGTGTATTATAACAATTTATCCAATCACAAGATTTGTATCTTATTTCGTATGTACAGTTTCTGTTTCAAAATCGACCATTACTACATTTACAATTTTCTGATGAAGGTCTTCCTTCACATGTGTTTGTCCTTATTTTTGCTATTTTTGTAGAACAACCACCATTACCTAATGTACATCAATAAATTTGTTCATAAAATCATGAATAGATGTCATTGCATCATATATCATTTCGGTGTGATCATAATTGTGTACAATATGTGTCTTCTGGTATACATGAAACTCTGTACTGCTTAGCTTTACTTCAAGTAGTACTTGGATTTACTTGTACTATTACTTTGCTTCAACTTGTATATTTTGCTTGATTCTTACCTAAACTATTTTTTGGTAATCAGTAGTAACTATAACATTGTGAATCATCTAAGAAAGTACCAGAGACATTACTGTCTGTTTCTCATTCAGAACATCGATTTACAAATTTTTCTCATCATATTATTTCTGGTTCAAGAGAGATACAACCAGAAAGACATCTGATTATACTTACAGTTACTTCTTTTGAACCATCATCATCTAATAAATTTACACGACAATATCAATTCCGTTGATATACTGATCAGTTATTTTTTCGTTGATAATGAAATAAATCTCAGTTAATAAATCATATTCATCTTTGATCACATTCAATGACTTCCGCATTTATTGTTTCACAGCTTCCAGCTGTAGCTTTACTATTAAGTCTTCGATTTGTTTCGGCAGAAATATTTATTACAGCATTTGTTTCTTCATCTATATCTTCATTGTATAATGCATAGAAATTTTGTCAGGAAACTGGAATATCTTGTCGGTACAATGTAACTTCTCATGTTGTCTCGTTTCCAGCCGTATCTTTTAATGTAAATGGAACTGTACCTTGAGATACTGTATTTGCTGAGTCTCAAATTTGGAATTCTAATCAGTTTTGAGTTTGTATTCATGATTTTGCTCAGCCTGTTAATTCTATTCGTTGGTTTCCACATCATCAATCTTCTATGATAACTTTACCGGTGGCGAATCAACATTCGTATCATGTAGCATTTATTATATTAATGATTCTAGGTGGTGTTGTATCTAATCATGTAATATGATATGAAGCATATCAAACATCTATATCATTTATTGCTTTAAAACAAATGTATTTATTATTGTATATATCATTGTCTATTGTTAGAGGTCATGTATATTCATCTGTATATTCTACGTTTTCATTGTCACAGGTATTAGTATCTATTATTGTGTATAGTATTATATGTGTATCTTTGTTTGCAGATACAGTAAATGTGATACCAGTAGTACATAAGACAGAGGAGTCTGGAAATTTTTCTATAGTAATATCTGGTGTCGTATTTGTCATATGAAATTTCAATGTTTTTGTTCGGCTATTTTCAAGAGTTTCATCATATACTGTTGTGCTTATAGTTCATGTTTTTAAGCCAGTTGTCGTTGTAGGGAAATCAACTGTTTTTAATCAATAGAATCAATGATTAGTCTCTATTCTTTCTCTCAGAGGTTCATTTTCGTTTCCACTTGCTATGATGAAATAACCATCTTTTGATATTTCTCGTTTTGTTATATATGATGGTACTTCATTAGTTTTTATATATAGTGAAACTTCACCTGATAAATATTTTTCATAATCGATTCATATATCTTCATCTGTTGCAGGTAGATTGTTTCATTCATTATCACTTAATCATAGATCTCAGAAGAACCTTGGGAAGACTTGACCATTTTTTGCTAAACTACTAAAGTAATATCATGAAAGTGATCTCTCAGTATTCCAAGTATTGTCGGAGAATGTGAGTTCAATAGGAGATATAGGTACCCGTTTACCTTCCTTAGAGATTCAAGCTCGAATTTCATGTGTGTTTACACCATTGTGTCAATTTTGATATTCTCGCACAATGTGTCAGTATACTCATGTATATATTTGTCAGTTTTCTGCATTTTGACAATTATAATACAATCAACCGTCTATATATTCTATTCCACCTGTATGAACTTGATTTGAAGTTTTTTTGTCTAATGGGAACATTCAAAAATCATTAAAGCTTAGAAGATAATATCAATTTATCTGTCATTGACATGTCAATTTTTGTCATCCTTTGTCGACTATTGTTGTTTCTGATTGTATTCATGTTCATAGGAAAAACAATCAATATCAATTTATTCAATTACCATAGAACATACTTTCGTTTCGATTTCCAGATAATGTATTTGTTTTTTCGAAGTATATGTCAGGTATGTCTATAAGTACTCTCTCAAAGAAATTTGTAACTATTTTACTGCGTTTTCCTAAATTATCTTGGATAAATCAACTAAGAGCTTTATATTTACCATTTTCTGAAGTAACTAATTGTAAGTCAGAATCGGATTTGAAAGTCCATCAATGTGGCTTGTTTTCTGTATTATAATATATTCATGCCCATATTTCTTGACTATTTTTTATTCAACCGCTTCGATATTCTCGTTTTATATATCAATAAACTCATTGTATTTTTCTTGTTGTGCCTCAATTCGTTATACAATCTGTATATAGTCATCAAGTGATAAGTTTAATTCAGTTATTTTCAAATCTTGTTGCTGTTTCAGGGTCAATTGGTAGCATTCAAAAGTTTAAAAAATTGTTTGTATAGTATCATTTTAGTTGTTTAGCACATGTTATTGTTGTTTGGCGTTCTAATTCATTATTAAGTGTTAGTTCATATGTTCATCATATTGTTTTATCTCACAAAAAGAAAAATCAAAATCAATCTGTTCATGATTGGTTGAGGTATACAGCACTTTGATTTCCTGGGTTTATGTCTCATGTAAAATAATCATCTGAGATATCCACAAAATTTTTCTCTGCAAAACATGTGCAGAGTAGTGGAATAGCACAGATGAGAGCTGAGATTCAATACAACAGAAATTTTGATTTTCTCATTTTTTTTCAGAATTGATAAAACAACTATCCAATACTATTTGATATTGTATATTTTGCGTGTTTTTTCAATGAAGAATTGATGTTTTTCAACTGACATTTTGCCGGAAAATTATATGATAATAGAGGAGGGTTGCGTAACAAATCCCCCAAGATTCGCTTTGCTCATCATCCCCCTTTGTCAATGGGAAAATAAAAAATCAAAAAAACCCTCTTCCTGTAGTAGGGAAGAGGGTGCTCAAATTTGAAAGGTTAATAGCAATCAATAACTCAGAAGACTGATTTATGACGCTTTTTTGGTTATTCTACGACAACCTTTTGGACACTGTTGCCGAGTTTGGCAACGTACACTCCAGCTGGGAGTTCGACGAATGATTCGCCGTCAATCTCTTGCTGGAAGATAGTCTGACCAATCATATTTGATATGGTCAAGATGCCCGTGCCATGGATTGTAATCATTCCGTTACTTGGGTTGGGGTAGATTGCGAATCTGCTAATTTCGACTTCGTCTATGCCGACGGTTTCCCAACTGCGGTTGGAAAGCAATCGACTTTCGCTTTTGCCTTCTTCAACACCTTGAACGACAATGTTGCCGTTATTGAATTGGCTTTCGAAACATGTATAGCTAGTTACACCAGCTCCAACATAGTCGATTACAGTAAGTTCGCCGTCTTTTCCGTTTGGATTCCATTCACAGATGTTGTATCCCATAAGGTCGTAACCCGTTGGGGTGTTCCATGTGAGGTCGATAGTGCCACCGACACCTAAGAGGTACGACATATGAATCGTTTCTTTGGGGTAGCTTTCGATAGGACATTGTTCACCATTAGGCATAACACCTATGATTGTGTAGGTACGTGATGCGGCATCGCTGCCGATGTTGTCGATGAATTGGCCGTCTTCATATGGGGCCGTTCCAACTTGCATGCCATCACGTTTGATGATAACTTGGCTAATATAGGCGGCTTGTGCCGGAGTGGTTTGCCAAGTAACGACGTTCAGATTGGACGAAAGGTCGCAGGTAGCGAGCTCGATTTCAGCACCGTCTTTTACGATGAAAGTACGAACGGCTGTGCCACACATTGCGGGGATTTGACAGGCGTAAACACCTGGTTCTGAGATAGGTATTTCCCAGACACTGTAGCCGCCTTCGCCAGTTGACCAATAAAAGTCATAATAAATGGAGTCGCCGACGTTTTGTACAGCTTGTAACATCATAGTTTCACCTTGATGCTTCCATACTTCATGTGTGAACGAAGTAGGTACCCAGCGATCATCTGTGAAATGCATGTTGAAATTCCAAGATAAGTCACAGCCATTATATCGAATGGAATAACTATCATCGAATACACCATTGATGATGAGAGGATTTCCCTCAGGGTTTTGTTCATATCCACCATTGATGCGGACTGTCCAAAGATAGTCTTGACACTCTTCTGGACCGTAAATACGGACCGTGTTGAAACGATTTAAGCAGATTTCAACATCTGAAGGATGATTGGCCATGTAAATGACCGTATCGTTTTGCGCAAAAGCTGTGACGATGCTGGTGATCAGAATCGCAATTACTAAGATAAGTTTTTTCATGATACTGTTCCTTTCTCTTTTTTTATTGTTATTTGTTATATATTAGTTTACAATTTTATTTTAATATTTATTATTATTTAAATATTTTTACTATAAAGTCAAGACTTTGAGAAGTTTTTTATTTTGTGGCTATTTTGCCAAAGCTTGAGTTTGATTGGCTATTTCAGAGTGATAAAATATTGGACTATTACAACCTACACTATATGATACACTTATCGGGTTTCAATTAGTTAAACTTATCCACTTAGGTGATCCATTATGTGGCTTACATCAATAAAAGTCGTTTCCGTAATATATGATAGTTCAATAGGTAGTTGATGAACATGTCATACAATCGTTTCATACTTTTACTCCTCATTGGATATCTAAAGTAGCTTTGGGGTCGTTGGTGTTTACTCAAATACTATATTTTTCGTATTCATTTGTTGATGGTTGATTAAAGTAAATGAATCATCCACTGATGGTTCAGACAGCTAGTTCGTAGCTTCACATGATTTCAAAATGACGTCCACTATTTGTAGTACTTCATTCACTATAAATGTATATATAATTTCAAGTATTGTTGTCGTCATATCCTATGGCTATTGGTCAGGCGATACTTACTCCATAAATTTGTTGTACAGTTCTTCAAAATGTTCCATTATACACTTTACCCATATAGAAGTCGTTAGCACCCATAAATCATACACCACCTTGACCGAGTTTTGCGACAGACATACCATTGTCAGCAATGACAGTATTTCAATTTACGAATAGTCTTACATTACCAGAGCTTGTTCATATAGCACCTGATGTTGGTCAGATTGCAACGCTATGATTTTCATTTTGTTGATATATCCAATCACCATTTTTCTGCTCTATCCATACGCTATCTCATCATCAACCGGCATAAGTACAGTCAAGTCATCCATCTTTACTTTGTACTATATATTTACAGTACATACCATTTTGTCATGTTAATAGAGTTACTCATGATCAACCTCCTGAGATGGTATGCCATCCTAACACACCAGCACCATTAGTTCATCGATACTTATTATAAGTATTAGTTCATGGAGGAGTGACATAACCGCTCGTTATAGTTGTGTTTTGTATAACAGAAATTTTATTTCAATCGATTCTAATACTATCTCATGCGGTGTATGTAGTTCATCCTGCATCATCTCTCCAACCAGGATTACCTACATCATCAGTTTTTCGGACTTTGTTTGTATCTTTTGATTTTGATGGAGCAGCTACATAACCACTTTGATTTAATGCGTTTGCTCTAACAGAAATTGTATTTCAATTGATTATAATACTATCTCATGCGGTGTATGTAGTTCATCCTGCATCATCTCTCCAACCAGGATTACCTGCATCATCAGTTTTTCGGACTTTGTTTGTATCTTTTGATTTTGATGGAGCAGCTACATAACCACTTTGATTTAATGCGTTTGGTAACCATGTGTCATGATCGATAAGTGCATTGATCATTGCTATAACACGTGTAATTTCATTTGCAAGATCATTGGCTGTTGCATAATAATCTTGTGCTATATTACAGTATATTGTATTGTCACTTTGTTTTATACATATCCTATCGTTAGTTCCCGCTGGTGTAAGAAATAAACCTGAAGCTCAACTTCAATTACTTCCTTCTGGAACATTTTGATTACAGTTGATGCTTGTTCCATCATAGTAACATCGTTTTTGTCATGACATTGCTCATAGTTTTACACTGGTATTACAACTGATATCGTCTCAGCTTTTTACACATACATTTCAATTAGATCATCATATTGGTCATAATTGTATTGTTTTGTTTCCTGATTGGTTAGCTGTAAATGTTATTTGAGTTCATCATTTGTAAATTATAAGTGCTCAATTATTTATGTTTCCACTTACATCATTTATTCTACCGCTTAATTCTTCAAAAAGGTTTACTTGATCACAATAGAGGACGTTGTCTTTCACATAACATAGTCTGTTATTTTGTGGATAAGTTGAAAGTTTTAGACCGTTACATGTGACTGCGTCTCATGATTTTCGACATATGTAATTATTTTGGGAATTGTTTGTAAATGCTATTCATCATCAATTTACACCTGTTCCATCGTTTCAGTCTAGTATGTCGAAACTTAGAGTTTCTCAGTTGGTGTAGGTTACCGTTACAGTTGTAGTTTTTCAAACTTTTTCACTTGATATTTCTTGTATTCAAACTCCGTCTGCTCAAGTATTTCATTGTGGTCATGGCACACCTTGAGTACCTGTATACAAACTTGATACCTCTCTACAATTGTTTCCACTTTCATCACAAATTTCGTATACTCGGATTTGTCATCCATTATTTTCGTGTTCTGGGTCAATTTTTATGACATATTCTTTTCAGTCCAAGATAATTCATGTACTAGTTGTTCATCCTTTTAAGATAAGTTTTTGTAGATTTAGTACTCAGAATGGACTCCAATTAACTACTTCAAAAGTATAAGCATTTGCTATAGCAAATCATGCAATAAAAAATGCGAGTAATGAAATGAAAATTCTTTGCGTGCGTCGTTTCATGATGTTTTGTTAATCTAAAATAAAATTAATAAAAAAATTTATTATATAATTAATATTTTTAACATTTTTTCAACAAAGAATTATCATTTTGGGCTGACATTTTAATAGAAAGTTATGAAATTGTGTTTTCTATCTCTATTAAAATCATCAATCTGGTTGATTTGAATTTTTTCATGATAATGTAGGTCGTGGATTTTCTCAATCGATTGTTGGTATCTCTCAAAATACAAACTCTCAAGTCAAAGGTACGTCTCTTTCTGGATCTTCAGCTCATTCTCTATTTTCTCGTGTTCATTTAAGTAATCCTCTTAATATTGTGTTTTCACTATTCATACCAAAAAATCGATTAAAGTCGACGTTGATTTTGAGATTTTGTAAGTCTCTTCAAGTATTACTAGGGTTAGCTGTTCATGAAAAAGTTAATCCATCACTTATTCAATGTATTCTTGTTTCTATTCATTCGTTTTTATATTGGTTTTCATACGGATCTATGTATTTTACAAATGATATTGCTCTAAGAGTTTTTGTATCTATTGTTCCTTTAATATTTGTTGTACGTGAATTAACTGTCCAAATCATTGTGTTTTCTGAGCGGTTAAGTCTCCAAAAATCTCCAGAAAACATATTACTATTTGCTCAAATAGGAGTAGTTCATTTAAATCATCCAGATCAGACATATGTTGGGTATTTTAATTTACTCATCAAAAGACCTCTTTCTATTGATGAAATAGCTCAATAATATGCTCAGTAGTACATGTTTACTGATCAATATGTATTTTGTAAGGATGTGGTATTGTAGTATATCGATGACAAAACTGATACACATGTACCAAGTAATAGTACCATGATTACTATAAACATGGAATTAATTAAGAATTAAAATCGTGGATTCATACATTATTAATTATCCATTATCGATGTTTGGAGCTCAACAAGAAGGGCAGTAGCGATATTCGTTTGGATATTCATTATTGCACTCTTTGCATGTTGTTTTTAGTCTTTCTCAGCATTTAATACAATTCTTATATTCTTTTGGATTTAATGTTCAACAGTTTTGGCATACACAACTACTTGACAAACATGAATCTCTCCATGAAGTTTTGTCCCATTTATATCAAATTGGTCTGATAGCTAAGTAAAGTGGTAGTCCAATTATTGGAGTTAATAGGGTGACGAACAATACTGATATGATATGGAAAAATGAACTATCTGTCCTAGCAGAAATATCTTTTGCTGTCCAAATGATTGCTATTATCCAAAAAAATACGACAATTCAGACGATAATTATTGCTATGGTGTTTGAGTTTTCGGTTTCTCATCATGTTTGGAAGAGTGATGTGAAATTTTCTAAGTTCATTTTTTTGTTGATACGATGTAAAGAGTAGTCCCCGTGGACTCTATTTTTATTCAAATTCTCTATTTATTACTTTGATACTGTTTCAGAATTTTTTTATTTCATTACGAATCATTGTGCTTTGAGAAGGATTATTTATTCATCGTGTTATCTTGATTATTTTTTTTGCATCATTTTTGTCACTTTTAACAGAAAAACTATTTATTTCAATATTAATTTTCATAAAAACTTCCAAAAATTTGATTACATTGACATCCTTGTCCGCTACGATAGTAGTGATTACGGAGTAATTTGATGTACTTTCTCATTCCCAATGTGCTTCCAAAAGATTTTCTGGATGAGCTGTTTTTAGAGCTTTACATTTTATATCATGTATTTTTATACCTGTCCTACCAGTTTTCGCAATAATTTTGTGTGGATAGATTGGATCACATTCTGGACAAAGAGTATAATTCAAAAGTTTGTCGTCATCGATGATGATCCCTCTTTTTTTGTTTCCAATAACCTCAGCTATTCTCATCTTGGTGCTTTGTGCTTTTACTTCTTTGTATTTTTCGGGGTATGCAGACTTGATTAAATCGCTATAAATTCATTTCACTTCAAGAGCATCGAGTAATTTTTTTTGCAAATCCTTTTTCTCGTACATATTTGAAATAATATCGTCTTTTGAATTCAAAAATGGTAATCAGAATTCTTTTAATTTTTCATTTAAGATTTTTGTAGATTTTTCGATTAATTGATCTAAGTTTTCTGCTTTGAGGTATTTTTGTAATTTGTTTTTTGCACTTGGTGTCCTTAATATAGAACTTCGGTATTTGTTTGCTGTATATCTGTATTTAAAAGTATTAATTTGTACTACATCTCAAGTATTTGGTATGTGTGTGATTGGTACGATTTCTCAGTTTACTATGGCATTTTTAAATCTTAATCAGATGTCTGTATGTACATAAAAAGCAAAGTCCAAAACGGTACTTCATTTTGGTAATTCTATGATATCTCATTTTGGAGTGTAAAGAAAAGATTCTTTGTTCAAAAGTTCGATATTTAGTTCGTCTTTGAATTGATCTTTTGATTCACTCTCAGTGTAAGCATTTACAAGTTCTTGTAATTTTCTAATCCATTCGGCTTGCTTTTTATTTACTTGATTTGGGCTATCTAAGTCGCTGTATGCATAATGAGCAGCTACTCAATATTCAGCTACGGCATCCATTTCTTTTGTCCTAATCTGGATTTCTACTGGGAATTTAAACATTCAAAGTATCGTAGTGTGTATACTTTTATATCAATTAAATTTTGGTACTGCAATATAATCTTTGATTTTTTTGATTAGAGGAGTGTAGTATTTGTGTATGATTCCGAGTGTAGTATAACAATTTTCAATACTATCTGTGATTACTCTAAATGCTAACAAATCAAAAATATTTGAAATTTCAGATGTTTGATATTTGTATTTCATTTTTTCTCGGATCCTATATGGACTTTTAATTCTTCCGCTTACTGAAAAATTTTCAAGTCATTCTTTTTGAAGCATACTTGTAATGCAGTTAATTCATCTCTTAATATGCTTATCTGTACTGGCAAATCCTTTTACTAAATAGTTATTTATTTTTTCAAATTCTTCTGGGTGTAGTACGTAAAAACAAGCATTTTCTAGTTTAACTTGGAAATGGTAAAGTCACAATCTTTTTGCGATCTGGACATAAATTTTCATTGTTTCGTTTGCAATCTTGATCCTTTTTTCCATCTCTGGATGAAAACTTAATGTCTGCATATTGTGCATACGATCTGCTAATTTTACGAAAATTACTCTCAAATCTTTTGCCATGGCGAGAAATGTCTTCTTGATTGTCTCTAACTGTCTATCTTCTCATTTATATCTGACCTTTGAAACCTTAATTAGTCACTCGCATAATGACAATATTTCTGATCAAAATTCTTTCTCCATTTGTTCGGCTGTGACATCACAATCTTCCATGACATCGTGTAGTAAACAAGTTTGTATTGATGCCAAATCTGGCTTTAGTTCCATCAAGATTAGAGTTGCTCACACAGGATGTATGATATATGGCTCTCATGATAGTCTAAGTTGTCATTCATGAGCTTTTTTTGCAAACTCGTAAGTCCTTTGAATTTCAGATGCGACATTGTCAGCTTTGAGATATTTTTTTGCTTTTCAGATAATTATGTCCACGATATCTTGAGGGTCGGGATTATAATTTTTTTTGTAATTTAAAAATTCGTTTAGTTGTATTATATCCATAATAATTTGATATTCATTTATTTTTTCTTTTCAAGAGATTTAATAATATTTAGAAATATTTTTTTATTCAAAATTTGACAGGAATTTTTTTTTGGATATAATAGATTTGTTGTAGATTAAAAATTTTATTTAAAAAAGGATTTTTTATGTGAGAAGTGACTCCAGAATTACAGAGAAAAATACATAGGTTGATGTACTTAAAGTATAGAAAGCATAGAAAAATAGCTAATTTATCATTGGCTTGCATATTTTTGTATTCTATATTAGTTTTTCTTATTTTGACGCGTTTTTGTACTATTGAATTTGAAATTAGTAGATTCCCTAAAATTTGTTTAATTATTTTTGCTGTTTTTTTGCTGGTATTTATGCTGGCTCAATCTATGAATGATATAAGTAAATTAGCAGAATCTTCAATATTATATACAAATAAAGCATCTTTTTTTTCGATAAAAAATATATTTGCACTTTCATTTTTGTTTTGAATAGCAATGATAGTTTCATTTATTTTGCTTTATGATGATTCTATTTCGCATTTGTTTTTTTTATTTTTGTGAATGTCGGTTTGCTTTTTTATATTATGTTTTTCAAATAAAAGAAGAATATCAAGAGATAATGTTTTATTTATTTATTTTATATTTTTCTTTGTGTTTTTGTGGCCAGTTGTGGAGGCATCGATAGATGGTATACCTGTCGTTGCAAAAATTTGAAAAATACTTTTTTCAATATCTCCATTTCTAATGATACTGTTTCGTAGTTCATTTACTGATTTTCTTTGATCTGGATATTTTATCCGTAGACGGTTTAAAATTAAGGATTCTGAAGTATGGAATTGTCCAGGATGTCATTGATATATTATGAAAAAACCAGTTAGATTTTGTCCGCATTGTTGATGTGATAGTCGGGCATTAGATAGCAAATCTTTTGTCCATGTTTGTAAAAATTGTGGATCTTTTATGAAAATTAAGGAAACTGATTTTCCAAATTTTTGTCCACATTGTGGGTTGGCTTTTAAGTTTAAGCATCCAAAAACCTTTTCTTAATGTTATCTGACTACATTACCATCAACTTCTGCAAAATTTGTCATAGTGGAACATATTTCTATTTCTCATCATTGTCATCAATCTCGAGCAACTCTGCTACAAAAACGGTATTCTTGTGCCTCGCCTCGAAAACAAAATGACGAGTCAACCAAGTCTCCTCATGTTTCATCTGAATCCATATTATATATTCATATTCATTCTATCATTCTATAAAACTTTCCATAGTGACTTTCATCCCTTCAGTAGTTGTGTCATACATTTAATCAATTATTATGCGCCTCATCAATTACATCTTCGTTTGTACAGGCAGATCGTACTCAATTTTTTAAGCAGATAGCATAAATATCATTTCTGATATCTGAACAGCTTTTACCATTTGGACCACCTGTACCATGTATCCTTTCGATGCATCTATGTATCGTATTTATTCATCAACTTGTTGAGATAAAATAGTATCATTTATTCATAATAGTTCTGTTTGCATTTGTCTCATCTTCATCTCATCATGGGCTTTCACACTTCCTATCTTCTTTTGCACAGTTTAGAAAATTAAAAGCAAGTCGGCAAGCGTTTAAATCGTCTAAACCTATTTGGCCATTTCAATTATTGTAATAATATTGCAAAAAGTTTGTGTTTCTCTTTTCGTATACGATTTCGGCTCATTCTGTAGCTATTTGATTTGCTATTACGCTTTGCAAAACTCTATGATTAACTAGATTCGCATGGTTTATTGCGTTTGCAACTGATAGTAATCAAACTGAAATTAGTATGGATACAATTAGAATTTCAATCATTGTGAATCCTTTTATTTTTTTCATTATATTTTTAAATTGAAAATAAATATATTATCTATATAAATATTCAAAATAATATTTCAATTATTTATTAAAGATTTTTTTATGACTGATAAGTTGTATATATACTGTATTCTCTGAGTGGTTGCTATACTTTGTGTATTGGCATTTTCATTGAAATTGGAAAAGATGGTCCAGATTATGATATGAAATTATGTATTGTGATTGTTCTTTTTTGCTTTGTGATTTTGTATTGATTTGGCTTTGCAGGGTAGTGAGATGGATTCAGTAAGTAAATTTTTTATGGAATCAAAATCATGGATTTTGCTTTTATTATATTGAATTTTCTTTTTTTTCTGTGTCTATCGTAGATCAAAAATTCGTATAGATTTTTCTAGCGATCCATTGATTTACAAGCCACTATATCTTGCATTTGTTCCACTTACTGTAATTAGTATGCTTGTGACTATTTGATTTATTGGTCTCTGAACGAGTGCATTTTCCTTGAGTACTTTGAATTCAATTTCAGAATATACACAAAATACTTATTTGCAAAAAATAATAATGAATTTCCCATATATCATTTGTTGATATTGCTTCCTTTCGTTGTTGGCAATTACGGATTTAAAGTTTAAGGTAAAGCTGTCAGTCAAGAGTGAGTAAAATATCTAAGAATGATAGTGTTTTTGTATTGAAAAAAGATATTGAATTAATAGATTAACTGATGGTAAATAGGTTGTTGAAAAGTTTATTTTGTAAATTTATTTCATGAAAGTTACATTTCCAAAGAATATAAAAAAATGATTTTTGTCTGGATTTACATTGAGTATATGACCTTTTAATATCTCTGTAATCCAACTTTTATTTGTAGCTGCATGAGTATGACTTGCTGTGGTAGCATTTAATGCATGACAAAAAGCATGAAGTAAATGAGCATGAGTTGTATTTGCTATAATAATTTTAATTTTAGTTTTATTTGTTACCTTTTTTAAGGTATCTGAGATGAATATTTTACAATTTACAGCCAAAAAAATTAGAGAAAATTTTTTTGATGTGACAAAGAAATTTCAGTCTAATTCAGAAAAGATGGATCCAGTTGAAATTGTATTAAAAGAGTGAAAAATTTCTGAAGACAAGAAACAAGTAATTGAACAAAAAAAAGAGCCAGAGATGGAAGAAATAATCGAAAAAATAAAAGATGATGATTTAGTATAAAATTAATAGTGAATAATGAAGAATTAATAATTAGAATTTCATAATTATTCATTTTTAATGCTTAATTATTAATTATGATATTGCTTGATGAAGAAAAATTACATGAATATATAAAAGAAAATAAGATACAACCATTTAGAGAGAAACAAATTCTTTTTGAATTATATAAAAATCAAAATATTTCTCGAGATGAGATGACGACACTTTCAAAGGATTTAAGACAGTGATTATCTGAAAATTTTCAAATAATAAATTTACAATGTGAACAAATAATTGAGACACAGGACACTACAAAATTTGCTTTCAAAACAGAGGATTCACATGTAATAGAAGCTGTTTTGATGTTTCATTGGAGCAAGCATTTTGAATGAAAATTAAATAGAATTACTTTGTGTTTGTCGAGTCAAATTTGATGTCCAATGTGATGTGCTTTTTGTGTCACATGAAAATTAGGCTTAAAAAGAAATTTGGATTGGACAGAAATTATTTCTCAGATGTTATTTGTAAATAACTACATAAAAAGAAGATTTGGTAAAAAAGAGGATTGAACTTTGTGGTCCGTCAGAAATGTGGTATTTATGTGAATGGGAGAACCATTATTAAATTACGATAATGTGAAAAAAGCTGTAGAGATAATGTTTAGACAAGATAGATTTTCTCTATCAAGGAGGCATGTCACGATTTCGACAGTTTGAGTGATTCCATGAATTGAAAAATTAATTTCAGATTGATTGGAATGTATGCTTGCGGTCTCATTGCATGCACCAACTCAAGAGCTTCGTGAAAAAATTATTCCTAATGCGAAGTTGACACATCTAGACAAATTAATGTCTACATTGAAAAAATATGAAAAAGTTACATGAAATAGGCTATTCTATGAATATATTATGATTTCTGGATTGACAGATGGAGATAAAAACGCTCATGATTTAATATCACTTTTACGTGGTCAGAACTGTCATATAAATCTAATTCCGTACAATGAGAATCCTGTAATGAATTTCAAAGAAAGTAGTATGAAAGATATAAATATGTTTAAAGAAATATTAGAAAATTGAGGATTGACAGTCACTGTTCGTGATAGCCTAGGTAGAGAGGCAAGAGGTGCATGTGGACAATTATGATATGAAAAATTGTTGAATAATTAATATTCTATGCTTGAGATGGTGTATAAATTGAAGCTTCTTGCATGCTAATAAAAATTTCATTTGCTGGAACTCGTCCACCTCATCTATTGTTATGGGTATTTGCAATGAATATTTCTTTTTGTCCATTATTTTCCCTGATATCAACTGCAGCCATATAATGTTGTGAGGTTGTATATTTGTTGCTTCATCATCTTTTTTTTCATCGCACCATGAAAATTGCAGGATATCCTTTTTTTAGATTATCTTCAATTTGTTGTTGTTTATCTCCTTGTGTGATTTGTTTTGCTTTCCATCTGTTTGTTATTTTTGGGATTGATTTAAAAACATGAGTATGTGGGTATGATTCGAAAAAGTCTTTAGGAGTTTTTAAAGGATCAATTGCGGATGTTACACAAGCAGCTGATGTAATCATACATCCTATATCTGCTACAGTAGTATTTCATCATTTGTATTTTAATTTTCATCGTGATCATAAAGCTTGATCATATAAATTATAAGTTAATCAACTTTTTGGATTTGTATATGTTTTACCTATTCTTTCACGACTTTCTGGTGCCGTAGATGGCTGCTCTTGTGGGTTTCTTTGTGGTTGATTATTTGTTGGATTCTGGGACTTTTCACTAATGTTGTTTAAAATTGTATTTTTTAAATTATCTAATTCGTCTTTTGTTTTTGCATTATTGATCATTTCTCTGTATGATTCAAGCTCTGGCGTTATGATTCATATTCCTTTTCAAATTTTTTCAATAGTTTTATCAAAAATATTATCTACGATTGTATTTTCATTAGTCAGATAATTTTCAATAGATTTTTTTATCTTTTTGGATAAAAAATGTGAATCATCTCATTCCATTTTTTGTGCTATTTCTTTAGCTAATTGTCTTTTTAAAGCCAAAAGTTCGTCTCATGTATCATTATTGTATTCTTTTACTTCTGGATTAGCCATATACTAAATAATTATTATTTAAATTATTATCATTATAATCAGTATTTTCTTCTTGTCAAATTTTTGATGACATTTTTTAAATTTTTGGAGGTGAATATTTTTTGATAATTGTAAAATTTTTTTATATAAAAAACCCCATTGAGATGGGGCTTATTGTAAGTAATTGAATGTGTCGTTTTACATTTCGCAGATGCAAGAAATTCAATCTTTTTCAAGATATTCGATATTTTGTGTCTTTGTTACTCATGCCAAATCGTCTTGGAATTTCTTTACATGTTCCAAATAATCTGATGGTCATGAAATGACGATATTTTTTAATTCAGCTCACATTGAAATTTGTTTTTCTGTTTTGAATCTTCTTACATTTTCAATTATTTCACTGATTTTTTCAAATTCAGATATGATTTCGTCATTATTTGTTACATCTAAAATTTTCTCTGGGAATGCAAATTTGTGGATTGATATTTCTGAATTGAATTGTTTGAAATAATTTTGGTAAATTTCTTCCGTAATATGTGGCAAATATGGAGCAATTATTTTAACTATAGCAAACAAAACATTGTACAATGTCCATTGTCATGCTAATTTCTTTGCCTCTCAATTTTCAAATAATTCTGGTTTATACAATCTTACTTTTACTAATTCCAAATAATTGTCGCAGAAATCATGCCAGAAGAAATCTTCAAATGTTATTTTTGCAAGTCCATATTCGAATTTATCTAAATATTCATCCATCTTTTTGATTGTATCGTTAGCTTTCGCTATAATCCATTTGTCTGTTTCCAGTAATGTATTTGTATCAAAGTTTGCTTTTGGATCAAATCATTCAGTCAACATTTGTACGAAGCTTGCTGCATTCCATAGTTTTGTAACTAATTTTTGTCCATTTTTGAATTCATTTTCTTCAAAAAGCATATCTTTTCAAAGTTGTCATCATGCGGCTCGATATCTAACTGCGTCTGCTCATCGTTGATCGATGATAGTTTCTGGATCAAACTTTGCATTTCATTTTGATTTACTGAATTTTTCTCATTTTTCAGCCATTACAAATCCAGAAATCATGACATTTTTGAACGGAATATCATTTTCTCTCAAGTAACTATGTAATGTAGTATACAATAACCAAGTCCTGATAATATCGTGGGCTTGTGGTCTCAAATCCATTGGGAAGAAATTTGTAGTATCAAATCCGTCCCTTTCAAGCATTTTTTTATTGATCAATGGAGATAGTCCAGATGTGAACCAAGTATCCAAAACTAATGTTTCTCATTTTACCTGATCTGTTGTGTATCCGTCTGGTAAATCTATACTTGGATCTACTGGACCACGATTGAGTTGTTCTTCGCTTGGCAGAATTATTTCATTTGTATTTACATCATACCATACAGGGATAGGAATACCAAATTTTCTATTTCTTGAAATATTCCAATCTCGGTGTAGATTTTCAATCCAATCGTTTGATCTTTTTTTCATGAAATTTGGATACCAATTCATTTTGTCGTTTTGTGCTAACAAAATATCTCTTTTATCCAAAATTTTTACAAACCATTGATGTACTGGTAAAATTTCTACAGGTACTTTTCATCTCTCTGAGATTGCTTTACTCTGGATGATAGGAGTTCTGGCTCTAACTACTCACATATTAGTCAAAATTTCCATCATTTTTTCTCTGGCTTCATCTACTTTCAAACCATCTATTTCAGGTAATCATGTATTTATCATTCTACCATATCTATCAATACAGATTTTTGGTTCTAATTCGTGCTTTTGGAATCGGTAAACATCTACTTCATCTCAATAACTACAGCACATTACAAGTCCTGTTCATTTATCTATTTTTGCTTTGTCATCTGGCAAAAGTGGTACTGTATCTCCAAGTGGTGTAGTAATCATATGTCCAAAGTATGGTTGGTATCTTTCATCATCTGGATGAGCAAAAACAGCTTTACAAGCTGGAAGTAATTCAGGTCTGGTTGTAGCAATTACGAGCTTTGTACCATCATCTAGTGTAAATTCTATTTCATTGAAAAACTCGTTGAATTCTTTTTCTTCGGTCTCTGCTTGTGCTATAGTAGCTTGTAATTTTGTACACCAAAGTGCTGGGAAATCTTTTGAAATAATTTCTCATTTTTTGTACAATTTTACAAATTCTTTTTGTACTATTTGTTGTGTAGAAAGCTGGATTGTACTGTAAGTTTTTGTCCAATCTACTGAAAGTCCCATTTTTTTCCATAAGTTTTTGTAGATTTCAACATATTTTTCGTTTGTTTCCAAACATTTTTGGATGAAATCTTTTCTTTCCATTTCTTTGATGTTGATTTTCAGATCTCTTTCTACTAGTTGTTCTGTAGGGATTCAGTTGTTGTCAAATCACATAGGATAATACACATTAAAACCTTTCATCCTCTTGTATCTGGCGATGATTTCAGCTTGTGTATATGAAGAAATATGTCATATGTGAAGTTTTCCACTGACCGTTGGAGGTGGAGTATCTATTGAAAATGTTGGTTTACTACTTCATTTTTCGTATTCGTTAATCTTGTTTTCTTGCCAAAAATTTTGTCGTTTTTGTTCAGATTCTTTTGGGTCATACTTTCACATGGAAAAAAATTTACATGTTAAAAATTCTTGTCAGCAATTTGCAGACTATCTTTCTTTTTATTTATTCTTTTTGATAATTCAAGGAAAATTAAATTTTTTTGGAGCTGATGTTGACTTTTTGTTAGGAATTTTTATAATTAATGCTTGTAAACCCCTAAAAATTAACGTTATGAGTAAACAAAAAGAAGGTACTCCATATGTTGGAGGTATGATTTTGGGTACGATACCTCAAGATCTTTTAGAATCGGGTTCGTTGCGTGTTGACCCCGATGAGACGGTGATAGCCTTTTCAGATGAGGCTTCACGATTCCTGGAAAATCAAGAACCTAAGTTTCACAAAAAAAGTTGATAAGCTATGCAGTTTCCATTCCCAGGTAAAACAGTAGAAGAGAGCGAAATAAAGTTCTCTAACGATTGGAAATATGATAAGTTTCCATTAGTGCTCAAACCAAAAGATGGACACGCTCCTTTAACTCAAGCAAAGGTTAAAGAAGCTGGTGCTGGTTTACGTTGCACACTTCTTGATGATGGAAGGATTCTTTCGTTGGATGATTTAACTTCGAAAGCCCTTTTCCATAAAGGCTATACTGTTGATACTCAATTTATTGAGGAAAAAAACAAGTAACGTATTCGGCTTTAAACTAGTGCTACAAAGGTCATCCTTTGTGGCATTTTTTTGTTTTAAACTGTTTGATTATTTGGTTCGTTATTTGAATTTTTTATTATTTAAGATTAAATATTTTAATTTGACAAAAAAAATTATATATGTATATTGTATAAAAATAAAATAACAAAGAAAGGAGGCTATCATGTGTCTTAAAAGAAAATACAAAATTTATCATTCAAAGCGTAGGTCTTTGAAGATAGTAAGCACTTGGCATGCTTTCCCGTCTTATTCAGATCCTTTGGATGATTATTCTAAAACGAAGCCTGTTCTTTTGACAATAAAAGTACCATTAAGTATTGCACAAATGTTGGCGGTTAAGTATGATACATGTCTTACCTTGAATACAATTGAGGGAAATTTACACAACATTTCTGTTCTCGAAGTTTATTCCAGAGATATGGCTGAAGATTTAATCCAAAATTATAATTCACGGGTTGTCGTGCGAAAGTAATATGAAAGGCGTAGGAGTATCCTGCGTCTTTCTTCTTGAAAATGAAAATATTCTTGTTATATTGTATATAATTTATTTATGGTGATGGCAATGAAAATCTTGGATTTAATTTTTCCAAAAAAATGTATTGGTTGTGGAAAAATAGGGGAGTATTTATGTCAGAATTGTAAAAGGACTTTACAACCACATATGGAAATTTGTCCGTGTTGTCATAGATATTCCAAGGATTATCAAACTTGTTTGGATTGTAAATCTTTGTGAGATTTTGCTTTGGAATGAATTTTAATTCCATTTTCTTATTCGTGATTTCTCAAAAAAATTGTTTTGAAATTGAAATATTATCATAAAAAAGATGTCGTAGATTTTTTGGTTGATAGGGTATGTCTTGCTATTTATGCAAATCATACATTAAGTGCAAAAATTGAAAAGTGAAATGTGATAGTTTCCTGAATTCCATCTCATTGGCATAGGAGATATTTCGTGAAATGATATAATCAGTCGTTTTTATTAGCTCAGGATTTAGCAAAAAAATTAAATTTACAATATTGAGAATTTCTGAAAAAAACGAAAAAGACAAAATCTCAAGCTAGTCTGGATAGACAGTGAAGATTGAAAAATTTGAAAAATGCTTTTGACTTTAAAAATGAAAAACTTTTAGAAAATATTCAAACAATTATTCTCGTAGATGATGTAACTACTACTTGAAGTACTATGAACGAAGTAGCAAAATTTATAAAATCGAAATATCCAAAAATTACTGTACGATGAATCGTTTTGTGTAGGAAAAGTAATTAATATAAATTTATTTTAATTGTCAAATTTTGATTACAAAAAAAGTGGGTAAAAATTTGCATTTTTTTTATTTTTCAAGTATAATTGAGTAATTAATTTTATAAATTAACAAAAACATAAATGCCAACAGATGAAAACAATTGAGTAAATCCTCAAAATCAACAAGTAAATCCTAGTTTAGCATGAGATCAAACGGCACAAAATTCTGGAGATTCTGATGATTTTGATTTTAGTTTTGAAGACTCTAATAGTGAAAATGGATGAATGAATAATGATTTATCATGAGATATGCAGGATCAAATGAGGAGACAGTGAAGAAGTGGTATGTTTTTAACTCCTGATGAGGTTATAACTAAAAGTAATGATAATATTGATATGTCTTCAGGTCAACTTGATTTGTCTTCTACAGTTCAGCCACAAAGAAGGAGTGGAATGTTTTTGACTCCTGATGAAGAAGCGACAAAAGAGGAGACACAAATTGAAGGTAAACAATATTCTTTTGAGTGAGCTGCTGAAGCCCAAGCAGAAGCTTCAGAAGATTCGTATTTAGCTTGAATAGATCCAAATGATGTGGATGCTTCTGGAGATGATGAAGAAATTGATTTAGGAAATAAACAAGAGAATGATTATTCTCAGGATTCTCTGAATGAAGAAATAGAGGATTTGATTTCTTTTTGAGATGAACCTAAGACAAATAGTGAGCAGGATTTAACATCAAAGCCTGTTGAGACGACAACAGCAACTTCTATTGAGACACCAGCTGAAGCAACTGTTGAAACTCCAACCTTAGAAACTCCAGTTGTTGCAAGTCCGGTAGAGCAAACAGTTGAACAAAATGTTCAGCCAATTGTTGAAGATACTCAAGTACAAAATACAAATTCTACTGATAATTGAAATGGATGAAACTCTGAGGATTGGCTTTCACAAGAAGATAAGAAAGTGGAAGAATCGTTTTGAACTGAATCAGAAAACATTTCACCTGATGTGGATGTTTCGCCTGAAACTGTTGGTCAAAACGTTGAAAATGTGATAAATGAGCCTGTCCAAGCAGCTGAGACAGAATTGCCAAATGTTGATTTAAATACTTTGTGAGATGCTACATTGGATGCAAATATATCAGCAGCACCAAGTGATTTACATATTGAAAATATGTGAACAGATGTCGTAGAAAATTGAAATTGAGATTTAATTTCAGATACATGAGGAATACAACAGATGAATCAAGAAAATACTTATGTGCCAAATGAAGCTGAATTTACTCAAATGTCTAATCTACTTGATTCATCAAGTACAGGTCAAATAGATTTATCAAATTTAAGTAATGAACAACCAAGTGAGCAACAGTCTGAGTCAGTACAACAAGAAGCTGTGGCTACGGCAGCTCCAGTTGTATCAACTGAAATTGAACAAGTGAACAATCCAGTAATGGATACTCCTATGCAATCTTGATTGGAAAGTAATGTAGATGCTGAACTATCAGCATTTCAGTGAGGAGAACAACAATGACAAAATATTTCACAAGAATCTCATGAGAATAATACTGTAAACGAGCCTAGTGCAGAGATAAATTTGGATTCATTATTACCAGAAGAAACTAGTGTAATTCAATGAACAGTCCAAAATAATGAAACAAATTGATCTGTAATATGAACGATTAATGGATGATGACAAGTAGAACAACAAGTACAAACTACTCCTCAAAAGAAAAAGAAAAAACAATCATGATTTACAGTATTGTGAATTGTATTGTGATCGTTAATTTTATTAGGTCTTGCATGATTTGTTGCTAGTAAAATGTTTCCTGAAGAATTTGCAAAGCTTTTCAAGAAAGATGCTATTGTATCTGGTTTGATTACAGATGGTGAAGAAAATAATGGAGATGAAAATAATGTCGATGAAGAAAATCCTGATGAAGGAAATATTGATGAAAGTAATATTAATGAAGAAAATCCAGATGATATTACTTGAGAACAAGAGCTAGATCCAGATAGTTTAGCTGCTCAGTTGTGACAAGAAGATAATACTTGAGATTGAGAAACTGGTGAAAACTGAGAAGATGTAGATAATCCAGAATGAACAACTGGAGATACTTGAGATTGAGATCAAGCATGAGATACTACAGAAACTTGATCATGAGATACGTGAGATTTTGATCCATTTGCTGAATTTGGTGATATATTGGAAGAAGCTAAAGAAACTATTGAAAAGTTGAATGCTTATGTTTCAAGCTGACAATATTATATTGATTTAGATACTAAATCATGAGCAATATCTATTCTTTGACGTAAAGTAATGGAGCAGGCACAAGGTGAATTAACAAAACTTGAAAATTGAGAAGAAATAGATACTACTGCATTTGATAGTATGGATAAAATGTTGAAAAAACTATCAGATTTAGCAAAGTAAATATTTTATGGATAATTGAAATAATCAATTAAAGATTGGTCAGCATAAAAATTTAGAAAGTTTATACAGTTTAGATTCATTATTGGATAAGTTTCTTAATTATTTAGAATTTGAAAAAAACAATAGTCCTAAAACGATAGAAAATTATAGTTTATGGCTAAATAGATTTGTTAGCTATATTTGAAATGTGGATGTCAGAGAAATCAAAGCAATGCATATTTTGGATTATAGGATGTATCTAAATCAGCTTTGATTATCAAAAAAGACTGTAAATTATCATGCTGTGGCACTTAGGTCTTTTTTCAAATTTTGCTTAAAAAACGATATCGACTGTATATCTCCAGATAAAATAGAATTGGCAAAAATGCCAAGCAGAGAAGTGAATTTTCTTACACAGGAAGAAGTACAAAAGATATTGGATGCACCATTTCAATATGAAAAAAATGATTTGATAAGAAAGAGAGATTTAGCCATTTTGAATATACTTTATGGTACTGGACTCAGAGTTACTGAGCTTATTGGTCTAAAAAGGTCTCAGCTAAATTCAGAAACAAAGCAGTTTTCTGTGATGTGAAAATGATCAAAAATTCGTGCAATTTTTATGACTGAAAAAGCGAAGGAAGCTTTGGTCGATTATCTAAAAGCAAGGACAGATGATTCGGATTATTTGTTTATTAGTTTGTCCCAAAATAGTAGAGGACAGAAATTGTCTAGAAACTCGGTAGAGGAGATTGTGAAAAAATACAAAAATTTAGCATGAATAAAAAAGAAAGTGACACCACATACATTGAGGCATAGCTTTGCTACAGCATTACTTCAAAAAGGAGCAGATTTGCGTGCTGTGCAAGCATTACTTGGACATTCAAGTATTACAACCACACAAATATATACTCATGTAGATGATAAGTATTTGAAAGGTGTTCACGATTTATTGGATAATTAATAATTTTTTAATGCAGCAATTCTGTCTTCGACAGATGGGTGTGTAGAAAGGAGGTTAGAAAAACCTTTTTTTATTTTTGAAAGTGGATTTTCTATACACATAGCTGCTACGGTATCTCTTTGTATTGATTCAACAGTAGAATCAGTACTAATTTTTTGTAAAGCCGAAATCATGGATTCTCTATCTCTTGTCAAAAGTACACTTCAAGCATCTGCAAGATATTCTCTTTTGCGTGATATGGCAAGCCTTATTAGAGGGTAGAATATGTATCATAAAACAAGGCAAATTCCTCAAATTATTGGAAGTGCTAATTTTAGCTTTGATTTGCTACTGCTACTTCATCAAATACCTCGCCTAATAATATAAGATCATATAGTAGTTAGTATTCATATATAAACTACAATTACGGCCATAAGTCTACAATCTCTGTTTGCAATATGAGTTAGCTCATGTCATGCTACAGCTGCAATTTCTCTATCTTCAAGTCTATCTATTAATCATGTAGTAAAAACTACTCGAGAATCTTTGTCGCTTCGTCATGTGGCGAATGCATTCATACTAGTATCTTGGATTATTCATATTTTAGGTGTTTTGATACCTTTTGATATACATAAATTTTCTACAATATTGTAAATCCTTGGATTATCTTTTCTCTCTAATTCTTTTGTTCATGTATAATTGAAAATAATTTTTTTTTGAGCGAATAGAGATATTGTTCAAATGATAGTTACGATAATTGAAATAGTTAGAGCTACATCTATTGCATTAGTAGCATTTTGGCTAGCACTATCTCATGTCGGTACAACTAGCATCACAATGTATGTGATTAAATATAGTAGTACAGGAAAACAGATAAGCAATAAAACTGTTTTTGCTTTGTTACTGGATATTGACTGTTGTATTCACATCTTTTTATTGAATATGTGCTAATTAAAATTGAACTTTTGGGGCTTTTTTTGCTGCTTCGTCTGTAACTTTGAAGAATTCGTATTCTTTGAATCAGAATAATTTTGCTACAATATTTTTTGGGAATACTCATATAGCTATATTGTAATCTTTAGCAGATGAATTGTAGAATCTCCTAGCAGCTGCTATTTTATTTTCTATGTCAGAAAGCTCTGATTGTAGTTGTAAGAAATTTTGATTAGCTTTTAAATCTGGATAGTTTTCAGATACAGCAAACAATGTTTTTAGTACTCAAGTTAGTTGGTCATTTGCTGCAAATTTTTCTCATTCAGTTTTTGCATTCATATACATATTTCTGGCTTGTATTACTTGTGTCAATGTTTCCTTTTCATGGATTGCATAACCTTTTACAGTATTTACTAAGTTTTCTACTAAATCAAATCTAAGTTGCATTTGTGCATCTACGTCTGATAATGCTTCTTTTACAGCCTCTCTTAATTTGATTAGGCTATTGTGAGCCGTTATTACAAATAATACTATGACCACAATACAAACAATGATAATTCATCATATACTTAATACGTTTGATAATAAGTCTCCTCAGACTGTACTTACTGTTGTTTCCATTTTGTTTGAATAATTAAGTAAAAGTTTAACTTATCTAAGTTGTATAATAATATATTTTAGTTTTTCAATGTTATTTCTTCTTTTTTTCTTTGTAATCTTTTTCTATTTTGTCGGTAAACAATATACCATCCAGATGGTCTACTTCATGCTGTATTATTACGGCATTATAGTCTTTTAATTTTTTTGTTTTTTTGTGTCAATCCAAACTTGTATATTCTACTGTAATATTTTTGTGTCTTTTTACATATCAAGTGACATCAGGGATAGATAGACATGCTTCTTTACCTATGATTGTTTCGTTTGATTTTTCTGTGATAACAGGGTTTATCATGATGGTTTCACTAGCTAATTCTGATCATTTTTTGGTTTCTTTCCAAGAAGTAACGGCAATCATCCTAATATTTTTTCATATTTGAGGAGCAGCTAATCAAACTCAATCTTGTTCGTACATTAATTCTATCATATCATTTCACAGATCAATCAAATCTTTGTCTATTTTTGTGATATTTTCGGATTTTCTCCTTAAAATTTCGTTATTTGTTCATGTTTGTATTGTGTAAAATTTTGATAATTCTGAAACCATGGATTTCAATTATATTTTAAAGTCTACAGTCGATGGTCTACAGTTGGCAGTGTTGGATACTGTACACTCAAGACAAAAGGCTGTCGATTTTTATATAGTTTTTTGGCTTTGGATTGCAAGATAACATTTGTATGATTTATTTCTTGAAAATCGTTTTAAAATTATTATAGTATAAATTACAGCAATCGACAAAATAGTAGAGACTCTGTGTAATTTAACCAAACCGTGGAGGGGTGGCAGAGTGGTCGAACGCGGCAGTCTTGAAAACTGTTAGCCGGTTATCCGGCTCGTGGGTTCAAATCCCACCCCCTCCGCCATTTATCAAAAAATCAATTATGACATTTAGAAATAAATGACTTAGTTATATAAAATTTTCTGTGACACTTGTATTATTGTTGTGATTTATTGTAGTTATTGCTTATGCTGATAAGTTTAAAAAATGAACGGAAGTGGTTTATGTAAACACTTCTAATTTTGTTCAATCAAATAATAATGAGAGTGCTGCTATAAATTTGGATATGGTGTCATATGAGGTTTGAACTGATAACGAGTGAGTTATTACATATATTGTCCAACCTTGAGATACTTTGTCAAAGATCGCTAGTGCTTTTTGAACAACTGTTGCTCACATAAAAAAGATAAATTGAATTTCTAAGCCATTACAAGTAAATCAAAAACTTATTATTACGAGTGAAGAAAACTGATTAATTTATACTATACCAGAAAAGACTAATATTTTGGTATTTGCAAACAAATATTCTTTGGATATAGAAGATTTGATGACATTAAACTATATCCAAGATGAAAGTGAAATTTTGCAAGAATGACAAGAAGTATTTTTGCCAATTACACTTGAGACAGCTTATAATGTTTGACTGATGGAAAGACCAAAGCCTGTTTATAAGCCAAAAACTACAGTTACATATACTCCAACTATTTCAAAGCCAGCTGCTACTTCTACAAAGACATCTACAAATTCATCTAATGCTTATGCTGGATCTAGTATATTATCTACATGGATTTTCAATAAAAACATTAATAATAAATTTTATGCATGACATTGTACTTGGTATGTCGCTGCTACTACGCCGCAAATTTTCCCATATATAAATGAAAATACTCAGGCTAGACCTTTTGGAGGAAATGCAAATCAATGGTATGATAATGCTAGAGCTGCATGATTCTCTGTATGACAAACACCTGTGGTTTGATCTATTATCGTTTATAATAAATGAGGTGGAAGTTTTGCTAGTGCATGACATGTTGCAAAAGTAATAAGTTATGATCCTTCTACAAAAAAGTTAGTAGTAGAGGAGATGAACTGATCAAATAAATTTGTAGTACAAAGACGTACTGATAAAGCAGATAACCCAAATATCAGATGATATATTTATATGCCAGCTACACCTTGGACGCCAGATAATTAAGAATTAATAATTAAAAAATCTTTCATTATTAATTATTAATTTTTAATTATTAATTACAAAGTTTTCCTTGTTTTTTTGTTTGTAATTTGTATGATGAGAAAAACTTTTTTAGTTCTTGTAATTTTATTATTCATGCAAAATCATAGAATAAAAACAAAACACACATCGACCTTGATTTCTCCAAATTCTTATAGATCAAAAAAGAAAAGAGGAAGCTGGTGGAAGACATTTTTCAAAATAATATGTATTTTGTTCATTTTGTGATGTGCGACAGCGTTTATTTTGTTTAGAATATTTATAACTAGAGATTTACCTGATGTTTCTCAAGTTAGGGATATATCTTTTTCTCAAGCTACTGTCATAACAGATAGAAATGGAAAAGAATTATATAGATTATTTTCTGAAAATAGAGAATATGTAGATTATTCGTGAATTAGCCAAAATATGGTAAATGCTATAGTAGCAGTGGAAGATCAGCGTTATTGGGAACATGATGGATTGGATACGAGAGGTATTATCAGGGCAGTCATACATAAATTATTACACCGACATGGTAGGACACAATGAGCATCTACAATACCTCAGCAGTTAGTAAAGAATTTATTGCTTACAAATGAGAGGACTATAATTAGGAAACTAAAAGAGATTACTTTGACTAAGCAGTTGGATGGAGTATTGGATGACATGGTAAAAGATACTAGATGAAAATTGCATGGAGAAGAGTTGAAACGTGCAAAGAAAGAAATTACTTTGGAATTGTATTTAAATAAAGTAGAATTTTCAAACAATGCGTTTGGAGTAGAGGCAGCTGCTCAGACATATTTTGGTAAACATGCATCGGAATTAACTATATTAGAGTCATCAATTTTGGCTTCTATACCAAAATCAGCTTCTGTATATAATCCATATAGCCATAGATGAAATACAATATGACTTTTGAATATAGTAGATAGTGAATGAAATGAATATTCTTTTTCAAATACTTGAATTAAATCAGAGCTAAAAACCAAATTGGCAGAAGTAATGTCAAAGGCAGATTTTTCAAATAAAAAAGATTTGGATTCTTTTTCAAAGTATTTGGCATGACTTATAAACTTTTCAATAAATGTAGAATGAAAGAGATATGATGTAACTTATGTATGATGAAGAAAGGATGTAGTATTATATCGTATGTTTGATGATAAATACATTACAGAAGATGAATTGAAAGAGGCATTATTAGAATGATTTACTATTGAACTTCGTAGAGCTGGATTTGAAATTAAGGCTCCTCATTTTGTAATGCGAGTAGTTAGTTTATTGGAAAAAGAATATGATCTGGAAACTTTGAAAAATGGATGATTGACTGTAAGGACATCATTGGATTTGGATATCCAAGAAATTGCTGAAAGTTCATTGAAAAATAATAAATCTAAATTAGAAGTATATGGAGCTACAAATGAAGCTATGGTTTATTTGGATTCAATAAATTGAGATGTCTTGGCATATGTTTGATCATTTGATTATTTCAATGAAGAAATTTGATGACAAAATGATATGGTTCAAAGTGCAAGACAAGTTTGATCATCTATTAAACCATTGATTTATGCATTGTGATTTATGAAATTGCCATTGACTATAGATACTCCTATATATGATATTCCATTTAAAATTTGAGCAGATAGACCAAACAACTCAGATGGAAGATGGCTTGGAATCCTACCTTTGAGAAATGCTTTGGCATACAGTAGAAATATCCCTGCAGTAAAGATGATTACAGCATTGGGATGACAAGATGTCGCTTTGCCATATTTGAGAAGTATCTGAATGACATCACTTTCTGCTACTTGAGATTATTGATATCCATTAGCACTTTGAGCATGAGAAATTCCTTTGATAGAATTAGCTACTGCATATATGCATTTAAGTACTCCACAGCCATGAGTTGTGGATCCAATACTTGAAGTTAGATCAAAAGATGGAGCATTGATTTACCAAAAATGAAATAAGAAACAAGAACAAGTAATCCCAAGTTGAGTTTGATATGTTTTGTGGACAATTTTGTCTGATCCTGGAAATATGCCTGAATGATGGAGATCAGCATATACTGTCAAATGATTGAAGTTGTGAGTAAAATCTGGTACTTCAAATATGAAGACTCCAAAATGAGATCGTGCAAGAGATGGTTTATTAGCTACATATACACCAAGTAAAGTGGCAGTATTTCGATGAGGAAATGCAGATTGATCAGCAATGTATTCAAATGCTTATGGATGATTCTTGAATGCTGAAGCCATGAGAGATTTCTGGTCAACATTATTGGCAAATAACTATGTAGCAAATGAATGAATGGCAGAAGTTGAGGTTTGACGTGCTACTATTTCAAAAATTTCATGAAAATTAGCAACAGATTCAACTCCAGCTGAATTTAAAGTAACTTCTATGTGATACATAAATACATTACCAGGAGAGGCTGATGCATGAGCAACTCCAGTTGAATTTGATGGATCTTGTGGATGATTATCTAGTCCATATACACCAGCTGAGGATTTAAGACAATGATACATAATCACTCCAAGCTCATTTATGCCAGAGTGAAATGATTTGAAAGAAATTGCTGATTGGTGGAGATGGTCTACAAATTCACAATTGTTATTAGAATCTGGATTCTCTGGAAGAGTAACAATGAATTATAATAATATTTTGCTTGAAATGCCTCAAAATTATTGTGAAGGGAGGAGCCCACAAATAAGTGAAGATATTCATATTGAAATTAAAAATTTGAAAGATGGTCAAGAAATATCAAGCAAACCAATGGTTTGGTTTAATGTACAAGCACCAAATAATGTAAAGAGAGTTACAATTAGTATAAATGATAGAGTAATTTGATCAAAAGATTTTAATTGAAAATCAGCAGATGTTACTGATGTAATTTCAGCTGATTTGTGAAATGTGACATGAAAGAGTGAACTGACTTTGGTAGCAGTGGATAACTTATGATATTCAAATAAGACTACTATGAAGGTTTCTCTTGTATCAGCCGATACGACACCTCCATTTATCATAAAAGATAGTACATATGTAGCAAAGGAGGGTAATAAATATTGAGTTGTGATATTTTTGAATGATGATTTATCTAGTGTAGAGTGATGAAACGTTACTCAAGACGGAAGGACATTGAAAACATTTACAAAAAATTATGCTGAGTTTTATGTTACAAATCCTTGAGTGTTAAATATAACTGCAAAGGATTCTTATGGAAATACATTAAATGATACATTGGATATCAGACAGTATATACCTTGATATGAAATTAATGATGAGGTAGAAAGTACTGAAGAAACTTGAGAGTAAATAATAAATATATTTCTATTAAAAAATTCCTTAGTTTGCTTTGCTAAGGAATTTTTTTTGTAGTTTAGATGATAATTAATTATGAAAATTTGATTACATAATATTGCTTTTTACCCCTACGTATGATTGTGAAGTTTGAGACAAGTGTATCTGATTTTTTTACGGTAAAAGTTATATCATTTATTTTTTCTCAATTAATACTAATTGAATTTGATGTAATCATTTCACGGGCATCTCTTTTGCTTGAACAAATAGAGGCATCAACAAGTAAATCGACAATGTTTGTATCTGCTTGCACTGTATACTCTGGTAAGTTGTTGAATGCTGCGAGAGCTTCATCTTCATTTAATTGTTTTAAATCTCCACTAAATAATACTTCACTAATATGTAATGCTTTTTCGTATTCAGCTTGTCCGTGAAGATCTATTATAAATTCTTTTGCCAGTGCTTTTTGAGCTATTCTTTGTTCTGGTGCCTCATTATGCTTTTTCAAGATTTCAATAATTTCTTCAGGGCTCAAGAATGTGAATACTTTTAGATATTCTTCTACTTTACTATCGTCACTATTTATCAAGTATTGATAAATTTCATATGAACTTGTTTTGTTTTTGTCTAATCGTAAAGCATTTCATGTACTTTTACCAAATTTGTTTCAGTTTTTGTCTAAAATTAGTGGCATAGTAAATGCATAAGCTTCTTTTCATAGTTTTTTACCGATAAGTTCAATTCCTGTAGTAATGTTTCCTCGTTGATCTGATCATTCTACTTGCATGATACAATTTTTTGTTTCATACAAATGTAAGAAATCGTATCATTGTAGCAAAGTATATGTAAATTCAGCGAATGTAATACCTGTTTCTAGTCTTCTATTTATTATATCTTTATTTAGCATATAATTTACGTTGATATATTTTCAAATTTCGCGTAAAAAATCCAAAATTGTGACATCTTTGGTCCAATCGTAATTATTTACAACTTCCACATTCCCATCAAATAGCTCTGTTACTTGCTTTTTTATTCATTCGAAATTCTTTTGTACGGTCTCATATGCTATTATTTCTCTTTCAGCTGTAGGTCTTGGGTCTCAGATAAGACCTGTAGCTCAGCCAACTAATAAGATAGGGTGATGACCAGCTTTAGCAAGACGCTTTACTGTAATTAAACTACTATAATGTCCTATATGTAAGCTATCTGCTGTAGGATCAGTACCTCGGTAAAATGTTGCGTTACAACCATTAATAACTTTTTCCAGGTCTTCACCAGCTGTGTCTTTAATTAGGCCACGTCGTTGTAATTCTTCAAATAAATTCATATTTTGTTTCAAAATATATAAATATATTTTTTTATATAAATCGTAATTGGATTTTCAATTGAAAATTGAGTTTTTTGTTGTTGAGCAACCCCTACTAGCTTCGCAAGCAGCTCTCCCTAACAGGGGAGAAATTTGCTCCCTGATAGGGGAGCAGGTGAGTGAAATGAGCTTGAGGGGTTGATTACAATGCAATGAAAACGAAAAAACTTCTTGCAACTTGGTCATAATTATGTACATATAAAGTAATGATTTTATGTCATAAACTATTTTTTTGATGTTGTTAAATTACAAAAAGCAATTTGCGGAACTTTTGAAAAAAGCAGAATTACCTTTATCTTTGGATGAGATTATTTGATTGATTGAGATTGTACCATCAAACATTCAATGAGATTTAGGATTTCCATGTTTCAGATTAGCAAAAGATTTAAAGATGGCTCCAAATCAGATAGCACAAAGTTTTGTAGAAAAAATAGGAGATGATAGAGTAATTGCAGTTTGACCATATGTAAATTTTGTGATATCAACTAATGAATTTTCAAAAGAATTGATTTGAGAAATAAATGAGCAAAAGACTGATTTTGGTAAAATGGAACCAAATGGACAAGAAGTAGTTTTGGAATGATGGCAGCCAAATACACACAAAGCTTTTCATATATGACATTTACGTAATGCATTAGTCGGAAATGGAATTGCTGCTTGTATGACATGGGCTGGATACAAAGTTCATGGAGTTTCATATCCAGGAGATATTTGAGCACATGTAGCAAAATGGATTTGGTATTTCATTAATTTTACTGACCAAAAATTTCCAACAGAGGATTTTGGAGTTTGGGCTGGAAAGCTATATTCTGAAGCTACTAAAAAAGTGGATGAAAATCCAGATGAGTACAAAGCACAAATACAGAAATTACAAAAAGATTTGGAAGATTGAGATCCAAAATTGGTAGAAATATGGATGGAGAGTCGTGAAAGATGTTTACATGATTTCAGAGAAATCTTTGCTGAATTAGATTGTCCAATTGAAAAATGGTATTTTGAAAAAGATGTAGAAAAACCATGAATTCAGAGAGTAAAAGATATGTTGGATAAATGAATAGCACAAATAGGGGAGTGATGAGCTATAATTATTGATTTGGAGAAATATGATTTGTGAGTATTCCTTCTTCTTAAATCTACATGAGCATCACTTTATTCTACAAAAGATATCTGATTAGCTTACCAGAAAAAAGCAGATTTTCCAAATTATAGTCAATCATTGTATATAGTTTGATCTGAGCAAGAACATCATTTTCAGCAATTATTCAAGACATTGGAAATAATTTGATTCCCTTATGAGCAATTACATCATATATCGTATTGATTAGTGGATCTAAAAGATGGAAAAATGTCTTCTCGTGCAGGAAATGTAATTTTGTATACAGAGCTACGTGATAAATTAATTGTTGAAGCTGAAAAAATGATGGAATGAAGAAATATTTCAGATGATAAAAAATCTCAAATAGCAAGATCTGTAGCATTTGCCGCAATGAAATTTGATATGTTATTGCCTGATGCAGGAAAGAAAATATTGTTTGATTCAGAAGCCGCTTTGTCTTTTGAAGGAGAGACAGGACCTTATCTTCAATATACTCATGCAAGATGTTGTAGCCTTTTGAAAAAATGAAATTTGGATATTTCAAATATAGATTATTCTGATTTTGATGAGCAAGAGAAATGAATTTTGATTCATTTGGCTCAATTCCAGGATTTTATTTTGAAAGCAGCAAAAGAGTATCGTCCAAATTATGTAGCTAGATATTTATTAGATTTATCTAAATTATTCAATTCATACTATAATACTACAAGCAAGAAATTAGTTGAAAGTAATTCAGGATTAGCATTAGTAAATAGCGTAAAGCAAGTATTAGCAAATGGATTGAGCATTTTGGGAATCGATGCACCAGAAGAAATGTAGGATAATTGAGAATTAAAAATTAATAATTAATAATTTGTGATTTTGTTTATTAACAGTAAAATAAAAAATGAAAAAATGGATTTTTTGAGTTATGGCATGAGTGGCTATGTTGCCAATGGTTAGTTTAGCACAGAATATCGGAGATATTGATGTGTCTTTTTGTAATTCGTGAATAGAAAATGATAATTATTTTACTTTGGTCACTGAAGCTGGTAAAACTGAGAATGTTTGTGTTAATATAAAAAATACTAGTTGAAAGCCTGTATCTTTGCATATTGATTTTGTGGATGGAGCAATTTCTGATCAATGAAATAGTGTTTGTTTCGCTCCAGATTATACACAAAAAGAATTCTCTAAATATATTGCTCAATTTGATACAGATTTAGATTTGCAGTGATGAGAAGAAATCCAAAAAGATTATGAATTGCAATATCCAATATGATTTTCATGATTGAGCCATGGATGTATTTCATATTATATTAATTCAGATGAAAATAATGATGGTGGTGTTTCAATGATATTCCGCAAGGTAAATAGAATTGATGTTTTGGTTTGATGAACAGAGGTTTCTTCGAGAATTAAAATAAACGATGTTAATTATGCTTGGAATGATTATGAGCATGAATTATTGTTTGATATTGAAAATAACTGAAACATTGATCAAGAAGTAACTATTACTTGATTTGTGGAATGATGGTTTAATTATAGAGAAAATTTTAATTTATGATCTTTTGTTTTAAAAGCGGGGGAGTCTGTTTTGGTTTCAGCAAATGATATTCATTTACCTGATTATAGATGACGTTTTCATGTTAATTCTTACATTTCAAATGAGCCAAGTATAGATTATAGCATAGCACATTCAAATATTTATGATAATGAATATTCAGTGGCTGGTACAGTATTAGTTCATGTTTCATTCTTTTTGTGGAATCGATGGTTTGTAGCTTTGATAGTTTTAGTAGTTGCTTTGATTGCCGCTTTGATTTGGAGATTTAGTAAGGGAAATAAAAAAAGTAAAAAATAGAGATTTGAATATTTTTAATGAGACTATTTGTATTCTGTGTTATAAGAGATTTTGGGGTACTCCGTCCCCAAGCCCCTGGCTCGACTTTTCCAGCTCGACTGTGGGAAAAGTCGAGGGAAAAGAGCCCTTTATCTGGCATGACAATTTCAGCAAGTAAAGTTCAGTATTCCATTCAAGTATATTGAATACGAAGCTCACTCGCATAGGCTCGTTCACCTACTTATGAATAAATATTTACAGACTGACTTGAACAGCTTGCAAGTGAAATTGCATGAGCTATAATTTTTTATCTTGATTATTATTTTTTAAATAATGAAAAAACTCCCAACTGTATTTGGTTGGGAGTCTATTGGAATGTTATCGTTATTGGACGACGATTTTTTGGACAGTACCTTCATCACTACGGATGAAGTAGATGCCAGGAGCGAGCCTAAACGAATGTGATTCGTTATTGACATGGCTTTTGGCAATGGTTTGGCCCATCATATTGTAGATGGTTATCTCTCCTGTTCCTTGGACGGTGAATTCGCCGTGAGATGGATTAGGATAGATAGAGAAGCTAGGTTCCTTGTTTTCTTCTATGTCAAGCAATTCATAGTTTTGCATGAAGTTGGACATGACTGTACCACCTCCGTATTGGTTTTTGATATAAGCCTTTACGAAGAAGATGGAATCTTGTATGCCGTGGGGTAGATTGACATAGTAAAACCCCAGCGTATTATCGTACGAGATTGGTGCATCGACCTGCGAAATATTGAAATCTTGTAGATTATCTACAGAAAACAATTCATAATGGTCGGCTGCATTTATGTCGGACACTTTGTATGGTGTCCATTGTATCCACCAGTACTGAACTCCAGGACCTAAATAGGCAGCATTCATAGATTGGTAGCTACGACCTAATTCGGCTTGGCCACCACAGATATCGATTGCTGATAATTTGTAGCGGTAAGACCTTTCAGATCCATCTACTTCATCTATGAAGTATCCAGTAAGATAGCTTGCTGTGCCGACTTCAATCCATTGATTAGTCAGAGCTTCACGGTAGATTTTGACTTCGTCAATGTAAGGATTTGAAGTAGACCAAGAAATCATGATATGGTTGGACATATTAATCGTATCGATAGATACCAACGGAATTGATTCATCGATAGATTGTGGAACCATGTACTGTACGGTTGTACTTGCTATCCCTTCACAGCCATACTCATTGACAGTCTGTACCCAATATTCATTGAGTTGATTGACAGTAATAGTTTGGTTATGTGAACCATTGGACCAAGTGTATTGAGAAAATCCAGGTCCAGCATCAAGTGTTACAGAGCCACCAATACACATGTACGTAATTTCTGGCAGGTATGGTTCATGCTCAGGGTATTCTCCAATGAAAGTAACTTCGTCGCTGATAGAGTTTCCACAAGCATCTGTCACTGTGACAGAGTAGGTAATCAGTTCGGTAATGTCTATAAATGGAGTAGTGGCTCCTGTAGACCAAAGGTAAGTATAATCATCTTGTGGATGACTCTGGGCATAAAGCCGATGAGTTCCAGGGCATTTGAGCATGGTGCTTTCTGGCCAAGGTTCAGTAGGTGGAATTCCTGAGCTGAATAGGATGTTGAAGAAGTCAGCATAAAACCCATTACAACCGTTGTAAGACCATTCGCCTTGATTTGAGCGAGTGATGATTAATGGATTGTCTGTGTAACTTACTCCGTTATGAGCCCAGGAGAAATAAGTACAGCCGTTTTCTGCATAGAGAGCGACGCCATCATAGTAACTACAAATGTAGTATGTATGGCAGCTTTCTAAGTCAGAGGCATTGATGATGTAATAGTTTTGTGCATAGGAAAAAGAATTCCACAGAACAACCATTAAGATTAGACATAATTTTCTCATATTTTGTTCCCTTTCTATTTGTTGATTTTGTTTTCTTGACTTTGATTATAAATAATAGATAAATAATGTCAAATGAATATGAAATCTTCCCCTGCCCCTTTTTTTCAAGAGGGGATTATGTAAAAAAAGTAGATTTTTATTATTTTTTTATATGAAATTGATTAATTTTTTGTATTGAGAAAAGCTCCCAACTGTATTTGGTTGGGAGCTTATGGATGGTAGTCGTTATTTGACGACGATTTTTTGTATACTGCTGCCAAGCTTGGCAATATAGATTCCGGCAGGAAGTCGGATAGGCGATTCGCCCTCAATCCTTTGCTGGAATATGGTTTGACCAAGCATATTGATGATGGTCAGAATTCCTTCACCCTTGACGGTAAAAGTTCCGTGTGAGGGGTTAGGATAGATGGATAGAGTAGGGGGCTGGACCTCATCTACACTGTTGACGTCCGGTAGAGGATTTTCTACCTTGTTTGAATATGAGATGATTTCATAGTTCCTACTTTTCTTATTCATTTTTGCTACGGCTCCCTGGTAATATTTATCGGGATGCTCTTGTAGCAATAAAGAGTTTGCTGATGCAGGAAGAACCACAGGCTCTCCATCATTGTCATATAGCTGATGTCGTACACCATCCTGATCGATGGTAAAGATGGGATAGACATAGTCATCTGACTTAGAGCTTTGGAGAACAGTATGGAAGGTGAGATACCAGCCGCCACCAGGTGATGGCTGAGTGCTCATCATCATACCAGGAACCATTTCAGGATATAATTCATTGTCGCAGCTGTCTACATACCATGGTACGTAGTTCCAAATAGAATCTGGGCTGAAATGCACCTGTTCATCTCGCCATGACCAATGTCCTGGTGTGACTTGGTGACCGTAGACTGGAAGCCAGTTAAGAGTGTCTAATGACCTTAAGATACCTATGAATGTCTGTTCTGGTGTGACTGTGCCAGAGAAGACGGCATGATTTGATGAATCGATTTCCATAGTGAAGTCGTCGATAGGTACGGTCCAGTCCTTGATATTGAACCAGATAGAGTCGGTGCCAGAGTTTCCTAAGGTATCCCAAACAGTGACTTTAAGATAATCTGAATGGTGGAAAGCACAATATATTTCTGGAGCTGTGAGGTCTCCACCAATTGGCATATTTTCTGGGTTTGTTTCCCATAGATATGTATTGTAACTTTCTGAGGTGCATAGGTCACCACCTGCGAAACAAATTAAATTTGTTGCAGGGTGTTGGAAATGCTCGTACCATCCCCAATTGTCTATAACAATTTCAGGATAGAGCGTGTCACGAGTGGTCTCAAGCATAGTAGTATGCTTGGTCTGTGCATAGGTTGTGGCTGAAAAAAGTACAGCCACCAGCAGGATGATTAATTTTTTCATAATTTTTGTCTCCTATATTTTTTTGTTAATTATTTTTTATTATTATTACATAATATAAATAATAGATAAATAATGTCAAATGAAAATGATTCATGTCGTTGGCCGGTTGATTGTCGGATGATAATAACTGTTATTACTTTGATGAATTTTCGCTAATTGGATAAAACTCCCTCAGCCCCGCAGAATTGCGGGGTGCTCCCCGAGGGGAGCAATTTTTCTTAAGAGCTGATTTTCATTGATTTATTGGATTTCTCCCGTTGGTCGAAATGACGGGAAAGTTAATTTCTCTTGTTGGTCGAAACGGCAGAGGGAAATATATAACATATAAATATAATAATGTCAATAATATAGAATCAATATATATGCTTTGCCAATCTGTTTTTTCTGAAATGAGGAAGTTTTTTTGCTAAAAAGTGTTTTTATAGGTATAATTGAGTTGTCGATTTTGGATAAAGTGATTATATCGATGAAAATTATTATTATAAAATATTTTATTTGGTAGTGAAAGGACCTATAAAATGACAACATTTATACATTATAGAATTTGAAAAAAACAAAGAAAATTTATGAAGGTATTGTTTATGTTACTGTGATTTTTTTGACTTGTGATTTTGACTAGTATAAGAAGTGATATTTATGCAGCGACAAATTCAAATCAAGGTGACTTTTTAGACCAAACATTTTGGGCTAACAGTCCTACAGATTCTCAAATAATACAGGCTTTGTATGGGCCGAATTCTCCATATAAAATTTGATGGAATGGTGAGCCATGTAATGCATCAAATATGATAGTATATAGACAGCCTGCTACATCTCAATCTTTGCCTAATACTTTAACTAGTAATACAATATATGTTTTGCAGACATGATCTGTTACTATTAGTGAAACTAAAACGATCCCAAGCTGTACAGCGATAGTTAGTAAAGTAGATGGAGGAACGACAGTGTATAGTGATAATCAAATAACAAATAATTGAATGTTTTATGTTGGTAGAGGAAATGGTGGGGTTATAATTGATAATATTAATTTTGAGTGAACTCATTATGGTACAAATGGTACCCATAGTGGTAATTTTAATTGTATATATCTGTATTGAGATGATGCATCGAATGGTGCTACGTCAAATATTTCTGTAAATAATAGTAAAGTAGCTAGATGTGAAAATTGAATAAAAGTATGACTCACGAAAATTAATTATATTAATTTAACTAATATAACATTAGTTAATAATGGATATTGAATATATTTGTTTGGAGCTGGACGTGTATCTATGAATAATATTGTTTGACAATCGTATGTTGAAATATATTCAGATCAAGCAAGCTATATATCGATAAATAATACAGCTTTTAGTAATCTTACTCATGCTAACATATATTTCAATAATTGAACATGACTAGTGGTAAATAATTCAATTGCAAGTGTATATACTACTACAAATGGTTGTATAGTAAACAATTTAATATGATTTGTATGATCTTCAAATTCAAGTTCTATAAAATGTAAACTTTATGGAACACTTAAAATTCCAAGTATTTGAACTTGTCCTGATACGGCTGTGCAGCAGCAGTGATCTTGGTCTTCTCTTTGATGGAATGCTGGGTCGTCACCACAAAATTTGGGGTGTTATAATTGGGAGTATGTAGTTAATCCAATAGCAAATGGAGTTTACCCATTATATCCATGGAATACCACCACCCTTACATATTTATATTATTGATGTGATTGACAACCATTGAATTGCTATTCAATTCAAAGTTTTGGCGCGGCATTTGATGCGTTATCTAGTAATTATAAATATTCTTTTGGTTCTCAAGTACCGGAACAACAACCTCCAGTTAGATGGAATAATACAACATTATCTTTATGGAATACAGATTGGTGTAATAGTTGTTTTATATGATCTAATCTTAAAAAAATATCTTCAATATCATCTACATTACCAGCTATTGTAACTTGATCTACATCACTTACTGTAACTGGTAATGGTGGTTGATTTGTAAGTAAGTATAATGTTTTATGACCTCATATTACATCTCAACAATATAATAAAACAATATGAGTAAATACTACAGTATATTGGACTAATGGTGATGGTCCAAAAGCAGTAATTTTCCAAGTAACTGGATCAAATTATTATGCTATGCATTTTATGGGAGAAACAGAGAGAACTTCAAGTGGGCCATCATTTACTTTAAATGGAACGACAGTAGATGAATGTAGTAGTAAAACATGGACCGGTTTTACAAATTATAGTACTACAAATCTTGATCCAAGCCCTTTTGGACATCAATTCCCTTGAGAAGGTTTGATTTCTCGGTCAACAAGTCCATCATTGACTTATACAGCATGAGGTTCTGCATGATCATATACTTTCACATGACAGCTGAAAAGTTCAAATGGTATTATTTCAACGCACACAGCAACTATTACAGTAAATAATGTACTTCCTTCAGGAGATAATTTTACATGACATAGCAGTGTGCAAAGTTCAGCAAAGACAGTAAATTGGAAGACATTATCAAATGCTTCAGAGTGAAATTGTGGAAATGGTAGTTTGACGGCGTCTGTGTATAGTCAATGAAGTCAATGATCTTGTAGTATAAATGGGGTTAATATCACATATACTCCAAATCCGACTAGACCTGGATGAACAGACCAATGTACTATCAGGATAAAGGATAATGAAAATAGTACAAAAAATGTGATAGTATATCGATGAGGAATAGATCCCACTAATTGACCTAATGGTACTGTAAGTATCAATAATTGAGCTGTAGCTACAAATAGTACCTCTTTGACACTGTATTTAACATGGAACTCATTGGCTACACAAGTGAGATTTTCTTGTACTAACACTAATAGTAATTGGACGACTTGGACTGGTGTAGCTGCTACAAAATCATTTACATTGTCATCTTCGTATTGATGTAATACAACTGATTGAACAAAGACAATATATGCACAATTTAAATCAAGTACAGTGACATGAGGTACAGCAAGTGATACTATCATATATGATACTGGTAAACCTCAGGTATCTATTTGATTTTCATCAAATGCAGGTGTGGTAACTATAACGGATACTGTATCATGATTAAGTTGAAGCCAATTGTTGTATTATTTATGGAATACTTCAAGTAGTTGCCCTACAACTATTTCTAGTTATAATTCACGTACTATAGGTGATATAGCATGAGATACGGGTGTGACTGTAAATATTTCTGCAGCATGATTAAATGGAACATATTATTTATGTATATATTCATGAATTTATGATCGTGCATGAAATGCTTCACAAGCACCAACACCAAGTAGTCATACATTTTCAAATAGTAGTGCTTGATGTTCTTGGACAACACAGCCGACATTAAATCCAATATGACCAAGTAATCAGAATCAAGTATGAACAGGTATATTGACATGTAATATTCCAAGCAAAGATACTAAAATTACTTTTTGAAATCTTCAGCCATATACAATAGAAAATGGTAAAATTACGGTATTTAATTACGTTTCTACAAGTTCTAATACTTTTCCAATATATATATTTACTGTAAGATATAGTCTAACACAAGACGCATTAGGTGCATGAAGTCTATTAGAAAATAATAATAGTAACCAATATCCATTGGTTATGGTTTGAGGTACAATAGCATCTCCACAATCAGATCCTATTCAGTTTGATTATACAGCGCCAGTATCTGCTATTTCTTCTCCTGCTAATGGAGCAACTGTAACTTGAGATTTTTTGGTAACAGTAACAGATACAGATAATTGAGTAGCTGGACTTGGAACTTGTTATTATAAAACTGGAGCATCAGCTACTGTACGTGAAAGGGATTGTAATAGTCAGATTGAAATTAATCGTTCAACTGATTGTACAAGTTCACAATGTGCAGTATATGTGATGGCTGTAGATGCTGTCTGAAATACATGAGGTTGGGTATCTAGGACATATAACATAAATATTACTGCGCCTACAGTATGAGAAGCAGAAATGTATGCTGGAAATTATTATTTTAATGGTACACAATATTATTTTAACAATAGTACTAGAGTATCTCTCAGAGCACCATATAATGGGGAATGAGTGACCTCATGTCAATATAAAATAGGTAATGGGTCATGGACAAATGGGACAAAGGATGATCATTATTGTTTTGCTAATAGTCTAACTTGGACAAGTGATAAAACTATAACTTTTAGAGCTTATAATGGTAAATATGGAACATGAACAGCAACAACATTTTATTATGATGCTACAGCACCATATTTTAGCTCTAAAACAGATTTTGGTACTTGATGTTATAATACACCTCAGACTAGTTCTTTCACTTTTGAAGATGCAGGTGTGTGAATAGATTGGAATAATAGTATAATGATGGTGGATTGAGTTTCTGTTAATGATCCAGAGTGTCAAATTACTACCGAATGATTAGGACAGACATGTGAGTTGAAAACGAGTATAAACGACTATTTAGGAAATATTTTAGAAGAAAGGATTACTTCAAATGGTGTAAATCAAGATTGGACAGCACCAAGTGTATCTGCTACTAGAAATACTTATCAATGTACAAATCAAGATGTAAGAATTAATATAGTAGCAAGCGATAATATTTGTTGATTGGCGGTACGTCCATATACTTATGTACTTAATGGAGTTACAGGAAGTTCTGTATCACAGTCATTTTATGATGTACCGGAAACTGGAACATTGACTGTGATTGTATCTGATGTTGCATGAAATAAAACAACATATTCGACTTGAATAGATAATATTGATAAGATTCCGCCTGTAGTGACAGTAAGTGATGCTTCTGGATATGAATGTTCTTCCCTCACAGCTACAGCATCAGCAACTGATCAGTGATGTTGAAATTGATCTTTGACTTATAGTCGGGATGAAGGTGAGACTTTTGGATCAGCAACAAGTAAAACTTTGTCGTCAAATGAAGTAGGTTCCCAGACTATTTTACTATCTGTAAAAGATGGTGCTGGTGCCGGAAATATTACTAATGAATTAGTAGATTTTACTTGGAATGATGCTCCTTTGAGCGTGACAAGTACAAAAAATCTTTGAACAATAACTTGATCAAAGACAATAGCAAATGTTGTATCAGATTTGTCTGCATTAGCAGGAACTTGTGAGACAATTACACCAAGTTTGGTAGAATGTACTAATGCATCTGGAACATTGAATGGAAATCAATTGGTAATACAGCCAACGATATGACTTAATAATCAAGCATGAAGCTGTATTTTGAGCTTTACAGATGGAGATACATATAAGTCAGCAACATATAATTTCACGGTTAGTACACCGATTCCAGAAATCACTGTCACATGACCTAGTTCATCACCAGCATGTAGTAGTAGTAGGACAGTAAGTGCTACAGCCACAAATTCACCTACAACCTTTCAATATGTAGTGACTACTTCAAGTACATGTAATTCTAGTACTAGTTTTTCTAGTGCAAGTACTTATACGAGTACTTTGACATTTTCATCAGAATCTGATAATAATAAATATGTATGTTTTAGAGCTGCTAATGCTTATGGAACTGGTTATACTAGAAGTGATAAGATTACATGAATTGATAAGAGTGGACCAAACAAGCCAACTAATTTAAATAAAACAGAAAATAATAATCAAAAACCGACATTAACATGGACTGCGCCAACTGATAATGGTTGTAGTAGTGTAGCATGATATGAGGTACAAATATGTAGTAATAGTAGTTGTAGTAATGTGGCTCAGAGTGAAACACCAACAACTACAAGTTGGACAGCTACTAGTAATTTAACAGCATGAACGACTTATACATGGAGAGTAAGAGCAAAGGATGCTCTATGAAATTGGTGAAGTCGGGAGACATGAACAGTAGCAGTAAATTCCTTAACATTTAATGCAACGCAAAATGGATGAACAACAAGTACAACAAGTCCAATATATAGATTAAGTGGAGCAACTATAACGTTATCAACTAGTACATATCCAGCAAGTAGAGATGGTTGGACTTTTGTATGATGGAATACAAGTAGCAGTGCAACAAGTGCACAAAGTAATATAACATTAAATGGAAATAAGACAGTGTATGCGATTTTTAGCAAAAGTTATAGTGAAATAACGGTAACATTTAATGTAAATGGAAATGGCTGAAGTAATAGCACAAAAAAATGTACACCAGTGACGGTATATAACTGAGCAGCATGATGAACATGTACAGTTACATGTCCAGATATTACACCAGCGAATGGATTTACTAAAATTTGATGGAGTACAGCAGCATGAACACATAGTGCGAATGCATGTAGTGTAAATGGGACGAGTCCAGCAGTGAGTGCGAACACGACATATTATGCACAGAGTAGTAAGTCAGCAAGTGCGACATTCAAGCCAAATGGAAACAAATTGGATAATGGAACGGTAGATGTAAGTAAGAGTTGTACAAGATATAATTGAGCGACAACATGTAGTATAACAACACCAACAATCACAGCGAGTGGAAATAATACGCCAACAGTAGTGTGATATACGACAAGTGCAGAATGAGTAGCAAGTGCAAGTATCTGATCAAATACATCTCTCGCAATAGCGTGATGAGAGACATATTATGCACATACAAAGAAAGCAGCAGTGACATTGACAGCGAAATGGAATGCGAATGGATCAACATTGAGTAGTACGTCAAATAAGACATGTAGTTTAGCAGAAGTATATGATGGAACAGCGCAAGCTACAAGTTGTACAGTGGATGCACCAACAGTAACAGCATGTGCAAATACACCAACATTTGTATGATTTAATACGAGTGCAAGTAGTACAAGTAATAATAGTAGTTATAATACAAGTACAAAGAAATTAACATTAACAAGTAGTAATGATAATAGTACATGGTATGCGATAACAACGAAAGCGAAAGCGACATTGACAGCGAAATGGAATGCGAACTGAGCAACATTGAATAATACAACAAATAGTACATGTGATTTACCAGCAGTATATAATTGTGCAGCGCAGACGACAAGTTGTACAGTAGATGCAAAAACAATCACAAGGAATTGATGGACAATAGTATGATTTAACACAAGTGCAAGTAGTACAAGTAATAATAGTAGTTATAATACAAGTACAAAGAAATTAACATTAACAAGTAGTAATGATAATAGTACATGGTATGCACAGACAAGTTTGTGAGTAAGTGCAACATTTAAGCCAAATAATAATAAATTGGATAATGGAACAGCAGATGTAAGTAAGAGTTGTACAAGATGGAATACAGAATCAACATGTGGAATCACAACACCAACAATAAGTAATGCAGTAACAACAACAGTAGTATGATATACAACAAGTTCATCATGAGTATCAAGTGCAAGTATCTGATCAAATGCAAGTCATAGTATAGCATGATGAGAGACATATTATGCACATACAAGGAAACCAGCAGTGACATTAACAGCGAAATGGAATGCGAATAATGCAACATTAAGTAGTACAGCAAATAAGACATGTACATTAGCAGAAGTATATGATGGAGCAGCGCAAGCAACAAGCTGTACAGTAGATGCACCAACAGTAACAGCATGTAGTAATACACCGACATTTGTATGATTCAATACGAGTGCAAGTAGTACAAGTAATAATAGTAGTTATAATACAAGTACAAAGAAATTAACATTAACAAGTAGTAATGATAATAGTACATGGTATGCGATAACGAAGAAAGATGCAGTGACATTTAAAGTAAATTTTGTAGAAAATGGAAATACGATAAGTGCGACAAGTGTAAGTAAGACTATACCAGCGACATATAATTGTACAGCCCAAGCAACATCGACATGAGCAACATGTCCGACGATAACGGCACCTACAAACACACCGAATGTAATCTGATTTAGTGCAGCAGCATGAACCCACACAAATGGAATATGTAATAGTCAGTGAAGTTTAACATTAAGTGCAAGTAATAGTGGAAGTACTTATTATGCACAGACGCAATCAAATCAATGGACATATTGAATGAGTTTCACATGAAATGGAAATACAATAGATGCGACAAGTAATAGTTGTACGACAACAATAACGTATAATGGAACAGCACCAACGCAAAGTTGTAGTAGTACATGTCCGAAGATAACAGCACCAAGTGAATTTAGTGTAATATGATTTAGTACATGAGCAAGTGTCCATGATGCATGAGTATGTACGAGTAAATGAAGTATAACATTGAATGCAAGTAAGAGTGGAAGTCTAGCATATGCACAGAGTAGTAAGGCGGCAGTAACATTTACAGCAACATTTAATGCAAATTGAGCTACAAGTATATGATATTCTAGTACATGATGTACAATTAATGAGGTATATAACGGAGTTAACCAGCCAACAAGTTGTAATGTATTAGCACCAAATATAACAGCACCGGTTACTTTTGTTATTAGATGATGGAATGTAGATAAAAATGCAATAAGTTGAACTGTTGCTACATGATGAACAATATCATTAATAAGTGATGCAATATATTATGCTATTGTGGAAGCTATTCCTCAAATCTCTTTTGTTTCTTCACCAACTCCAAATAACTGAGTGACATTGACTCAAAATAGATTTACTACAAAGATGAGTATTACAAATACTGATAAAATAACAAAAATGATATATAATTATAATGGTCATCCATATGATTTAGCAAGTTGATTAGTTTTGATGTATAATTTCGATAATTTATCAACTTTGTGAGAGTCTAATACTACTGTAAAAGATTTATCAATTAAATGAAATGATTGAATAATAAATTGAGCGACATGGACGAGTAATTGAAAATGGTGATGAGCATTTAGTTTTGATGGATCAAATGATTATATACAGTTACCAAACAATTTATGATATTGAAATAATGTATCAGCATTTGCTTGGTTTAAATCTACATGAACACCAAAATGATGATACCATATTATATTTGGATGACAAGAACTTGAAATTAGTACATCAACATGAGAAGTTAGAGCTTGATTGATGATAAATGGTTCTAGGGTCGTTGAAAACTATAATGTAGCTTGAAAAAGTTTAATTGATTGAAACTGGCATTATGTATGAATGACATATGATTGATCAACTAAGAGAGTTTATTTAGATTGAGTACTTATTTGACAAAAAGCACAGGCTTGAACACTTACGACATCATTTAATAGGACTATTTGAAGGCATTGATCAAGTACATCATATTATACAAATTGACAGATAGATGAAATACGTATATATGATCGTGTATTGTCTTTGGATGAAATCCAATTCCTATATAAATCTAATTTGAAAAAGACAAGTTTAGATACTTGGGAATTTGAAACATTAAATACATGTTTGGCTGCAACATGAACATATAGGTATTCATGATATGTAGGGTCAGCAGTAGATACATCTTGACATACTGAAAATAGAATGCTAACTACAAATATTCCATTAGTTTCAGTGGATGCAACATGATATGATTTCTGAACACGTACAGCATCTTGATCTGCGCAAACATTAAATGGAACAATGTGAACATTAACTGTGACAGATAGACTTTGAAGTTCGTGATGGTTATTGTATTTGGCAACAAGTGATTCATTGGTATGAAAAAATACAGCACAGACAATTGATACAAATAATTTGAAATTTAAGGCAAATAGTTTGATATATAATTGATTGTATGAGTGATATACAAATACTCATGTAGCATTTGGAAATGGAATAAGTACGACTCAGTACAAGACAGCGAAATCATCGTGTGCAGCATGAGCAGATCATTGTGCAAGTAGCTCTGCAAAGATATTGGAATACATGAGAAGAATAACGGATACAAATGATTTTATGTGTGGAGACGTATGAACATATTCAGATAATACGCAGATACAGTTGGAGATACCAGCATGGCAAATTCAAGATACATATGAATGAACTTTGCGGGTAACTTTACAAGATAATTATGGAACAAGACAGCGATGAACTTGAGCAACAATTAATTAACGGGTCCTTTCAAACCAAAATATGAAAAAGCTCTCTTTTTAGTTGGAGGGCTTTTTTTATTTTCTCTTGATAGTGAATAATTAATAATTAAGAATGAATAATGTGGGGTGTTGTTCCCAAAGTGTCATTTCGAAGGAGAGTAACGACTGAAAAATCTATAGAATGAGAAAGATGGATTTCTCACATTTGTTCGAAATGACGAGAGGATGGATTTCTCGCATTTGTACCGCATAGCGGCATAAGTTCGAAATGACTTTTACTTTCAATAATAAAAATTATGAGAAAATTTATTTTGTGAATTATTAGTTTGTTTGCTATGTTTGGATTAACTTTTGCACAAGTTAGTTTAAATCCTGTCTATACATCTGAGAGATTTCAACCATCAGATAAATTTCATGCAGGTTGTGAAAATCAGATTAATGTAGTATTTTCTTTGGATAATTCAAAAATAAATTGACTGAATGCAATTTTGCATTATGATTGAAATAATGTTGATGTGTTAAAAATAGTAGTAGATTGAGAAAAAGAAAACAATTTGTCATATACAGTGGAAAATGATAAAATTATTTTCAGTAAATTAAAGTCTGAATGAGATTGATTGGATAGTATTACTTTTTCAGTATTCTTTAAGGTTTGAACTACATTAGAATCATCTGATTTTTCTTTTGAAAAATGAAGTTATGTGGTTGATTCTAAATGAAATATGGTAGATTTGGAGTGAAATTATAATTTTCAATTTTGAGAAGTGCCTGAATGTGATCCAGATATTGTGGCTCCTAGTGTAGAACTTTTGTTCCCATCAAATAAATCTTGAGATTATGTAGCGTTGGATTCTTATTTTCAGTTTGAGATTGATGATGCTTGAAAATGAGTAAATGAAGATAGTATTTTGATTGCAATTAATTGATCTAAATATAGTTTGGATACTATTGAACATGTACGAGATGATAAAGTTTTGACGGTTTATCCTAATTTTTGGATGCCGTTTAATACTGGTTTTGATGTACAAATTACTGTATCTGACAAACAATCTTATTGAAAAGCAAATACAACGACAGCACTTTATGAGTTTCAAACTTCTGACGAGTTAAATTTATTGAATGAAATTGATCCTGTTGAATTTAGAAAACTTGTAAATATGGATCAATATTTCAAATGAACATCAGATGAGTGTGATTTATTGGCAGAGCTTTATTCTGATTCTGATCAGTGAAATTGAGAACTTTTGAAATCAATAAATAGTAGATTGGATTGTGGTAGCCTTGAAAATGTTGAAAAGGTTTGACAGATAAATGTTGTAGAAGATATGGAAAATAATGATAAAAATTTCTTGTCTGTTTTTGCAATGTTATGATGGATATTATTTGGTAGTTTAGCATTGTTTATGATATTTTCGTGGCTGAGAAAATAATTGTTGATATTATAAGAAAAATGAGGTTGGTCGATCCGACTCAGCCTCATATGTGAGTGTAAAGATAGTAAATACCGTTCAATATCCACAATGTAATTGTAGATACAATTATTATGACAAATGGTATTGTTACTATCATTGAAATGGTACAGCATGCGATTATGAGAGCCCTGTTAATCTCTCTCTTTTTTGTACTTTCGAAAAACGAAAGTGTGATTTTTCCTGCAAGGTGCAGGATTAAAGTTTTTGAAGTAGATAGAGAGATTTTCCCTTGAAAAAACGAAAGAATGGCTTGTTTATCTGCTATTATTGCAAATGTGATAATGCAAGTAATGCAAGATATTGTTCCAAATATTCCAAGGGGTCGTAGTACGGTTGTTTCGTATAATAGATACCACGGAACTGCAATCGCAAAGGCAATGTATGATACAAATGCCCATAGGAAAAGTAATGTTTTTTTATTCATTTTTTAAGTTTTTTTATTTTAGATTTGAATTATATTCATTGACATCTTTTTTTCAAGTGATTTAATATGGGCGAGAAATAATTGATAAAGATATAGTCAAAAAATCTCTTGATTTTTATTTTGTAAAGAATATTTATGACAGTGAGATTTTATTTGATATTTTTGAAGATATGATTCGAACTACGAAAACTTTTACAAACATTTGACTACAAGGGTATGAAATTTTAGTTGAGGCAGATTTAAATAAATCGTTGCCGAGTATTGAGATTATTTGACTTCCAGATGCTGCTATCAAAGAATCCAAAGAGCGTTTGAGAGCTACATTTCGTAATGCTGGTATTGAATTACCAAACCGTAAATTTGTATTAAATTTAGCACCTTCAGATATCAAAAAGGTCTGAACTAGTTTTGATTTGGCTATGGCAGTGGCCGTATTTGTTTTAATTAATGAATGAAGACTTGCTCATATTTGAGATATTTCAAAGTTTCTATTTTTTGGTGAATTAGGGTTAGATGGCACTATAAAGAGAGTAAATGGACTTTTGCCATCTGTGATTTCAGCTATTAAACAATGATACAAAGACTTTGTCATACCAAAAGATAATTTGTATGAATTGGAATATATTTCGTGAATCAATATCTATCCATTTGAAAATTTTATTGATTTGATTGATTTTTTATCATGAAAAAATGAGATTCTGCCAATCAGTACAGTGAAATCTATCTCAGATATTGGGTTGTCAGATATTGATTCTAGTTTAGATTTTGAAAATATCAAGGGACAAATTATTGCTAAGAGAGCTATGTGAATTGCTGCTGCTTGATTACATAATGTACTTATGGTTTGAGCACCATGAAGTGGAAAAACAATGTTGAGCAAAGCTTTACAGAGTATTTTGCCACCACTTTCTTTTGAAGAAGTTTTGGAAGTAAGTCAGATTTATTCTGTGATATGAAAATTAAACAAAGATCAACCATTAATTGTCCAAAGACCATTTCGTCAAGTTCATCATACAGCATCCAAAATTTCTATAGTTTGATGATGATCAAATTTGACTCCATGAGAGGTGAGTTTGGCACACAAATGAATTTTGTTTTTTGATGAACTGACCGAATTTCCAAGGGAAACGCTTGAAGTGCTTAGACAACCACTGGAGGACAAAAATGTCAGTATTTCTCGTGTTTCTGGTTCTGTAATGTATCCGGCAAATTTTATGTTTGTAGCAAGTATGAATCCTTGTAAATGCTGATATTACAAAGATCCAGAGAAACATTGTACCTGTGGTATAAATGAAATAAAAAAATATCAATCGAAGATTTCAGGGCCACTTTTGGATAGGATTGATATGATTTTGGAAATACCTAGAGAAAATATTGATAATTTATTGGAAAATATAAAAGGAGAGAGTAGTGAATCAATTAGAAAAAAGGTGATAAATGCTCGGAATATCCAAAAAGATAGATTTAAAAATACAAATATTTCTTCAAATTCTGGTATGACTTCCAGAGATATTGATGCTTACATACATTTATCTAGTGAGGCAAAAGACTTTCTCAGTAATGCTGCAAATAAATTAACTTTGTCACCAAGACTTGTGCATAGAATTATCAAACTTTGAAGGACTATTGCAGATATGGAATGAGACGAAGAATTAAAAGTAAAATATTTGGCTGAAGCTATGCAATATAGGAGTAGGACAATGTTTGTAGATAATTGATAAATTTTTTAAAATAAAAAAAATACCATTTGATAGGCATTTTTTTAAATGGAGCGGGCGATCCCGGAGTACTCCGGGACAACAGTCTGCTTGTTATATTTCTGATAAATTTTTATTGACTGAAACAAATGTTTCATGATTAATCCAGTAATCAATATGTCAATCACGTTTAATCATTTTTTCTAATTTTAAAGCTTCTTCTTTTGTGTCTTTTTGGAAATATCAAATTAGTTCGGTGACATTAATTTTTTTTGTTGTTTTGCATAATCAATTAAGATGTTGAAACATCCTGTATTTTAGATTTCAAGTGTATCCAACATAGTAGTTTTCTCATTTTAGTATATATACATAATACATTTATTAATATTATTGGAAATAAAAAAATACCATTTGATAGGCATTTTTTTAAATGGAGCGGGCGACGAGACTCGAACTCGCAACAGTCTGCTTGGAAGGCAGGAACTCTAGCCAATTGAGTTACACCCGCATATTTTTTTGGTGGGCCTACTTGGACTTGAACCAAGGACCGACCGGTTATGAGCCGGTTGCTCTAACCAACTGAGCTATAGACCCATACAAACAATGTAACAAGTGATTATATAACAAAATGTATGAGAATTGCAAGTCTTTTTTATAAAAAAAGCATCCTTGAGGATGCTTTTTAATATTTATTGTTTGTTTTAAGATCTTTTTCTAGTAGCGAATCTATATACAACATATAGTATTAATGTACCAAAAAGTATTATCATTATGTTTTCTTTTGGTCCAACTACAACTGGTTTTACTGGAGTAGTGGGTGTAACTTGAGGACTTGTTGTCTCTTTGTAGTGTGCTGTATAATTGATTTCTTGTGATCCATCTGCTGGTCTTATTTTTACTATATGATCTCAATTGTGTCTTTTTGTGAAAGTGAATGATCTTTGATCACTGTTTACACTACCTAATCCTACGAATGATCATTTACTTTCATCCCAAAGGAATATATCTAAATTTACACTTGAATATGAATTCCATGTAAGCTTTATGTTGTTTCAATCATAAACATGAGATACTCAAGTGATAGAGTATATGTTTGTTGATCATGGATTTTTGTGATTTTCACAGTCTTTTCATTCTCAGTAGAATTTGTCTTGGATAATAACACAAGGATCTGATCAGTTTGCAGTAGAGTCATTTCATGCACTATATGCTAATTGTAAGAATTGGCTTGCATCATTAGCTGAACAACTTCAATTGTATACTCAAGTTATACTATCTAATGGTGTAGCATATATGTAGTATATTTCTGAACTATTTAATGATGTAGTACTTAGAGATACTGAAAATTTATTTCAGTTCATTGTAACATCATCGAAACACCAGTATGCTACAGGATTTCTTTGAGCTCTTTCTGTAGATGCAACAAATAAATAACTACTGATGTCTTTTGTTCAACTTTTTATGATAGGAGAGTCTATATCTATGTATGAGTTTGTTATGTTTGTAATTGTCAGTGAATCTCTAGAAGTATAACCATATGATCATTGCTGAGCTTCTGCATAATCCAAAAAATCTAGTATGGAATCGGCATTAATAACTCAGATGCTAATAACTGTAGCAAATGCTAAAGTTAAAAGGAGTGATAATTTGTTTTTCATTGAAATATAATATTTTATAAAACAGACTATTTATACTAAAATGTATTAATTTTTTAATAGAATTTTCAACAGAAAGTTAACAAAAAATGATGAAAATTTGTTAAAAGATTTGACAAAAATATATATCGTGATATAGTTTAGTTATCATTTTTTTTGTTTTTTTAAAGTTTGTCAATTACTGATTTGTGAAAATAGATTTTTTCAAATTTATTTGCAATATAGCGTCCTTTCATTATCTTCTGATTTGTTATAGAATTTTATAATATATGCGTTAAAATGAATATTCAGAAGAAAAAAAAGAAATCATTTAAAATTTGACGGTTATTGATTATTTTGATTATTTGAATTTTTGTTTTAAAATCAGCGTTTTGAAGTGTTAGCTTAACAAAAAATGTCAAAATAGTTAGTTGAGATAGCTTTTCTAAATTTATAACAGATTTTCCAAAGCTTAAGCAGATGGGTCTGAAATTTCGTGTTAGAGATAAATCAATTTTGGATATTACAAAAATAGATGAGTGAACTTATGTTTTTTCATGAGAATATTCTCAAAAAGATTTTTTGAAACTAATTGCAGAATGACCAAAGACAATGTATCAAAGGTATACGGTTCTTGAATGACGATCGATTTATGATATTGATGATGATTTAACTAAAAAATGAATTATTTCTCAATGAGAATATATTGATTTTGTGACAAATCCTACTTACGTTTGAAAATATAAAAATAGATATGAATTTCTTTCCAAGGCAGGAAATATTAATTCATTAGAATGATTCTTGTATCCTGATACATACAATATCGATGTTCAATGAAATTTTGTAGATCAGCTTGTTTATTTACAGCTTGATAATTTTAATAATAAAGTGTGGCAAACCTATAGCTCAAAAGTATCTTCCTTTTCAAAATTGAATTGGTATGAAATAGTAATTCTTGCAAGTATTATAGAAAAAGAAGAAAAAAATAATTCAAATAAATCAACTGTAGCTTGAATTTTCTTAAATAGATTGGATTCAAAAATGTTATTAGGAGCAGATATTACGCTTTGCTATGGATTTGCTAAGCCATATAGTGAATGTACTCCAAACGTTATTGTAAAGAGTGTAAATGATTCAAATAATAAATACAACACACGTGCAGTTGCATGACTTACACCAACACCAATTTGAAATCCTGCAGTAACTACAATTTCAGCTGTATTGAATTATACAAATACTGATTATTTATATTATTTGCATGATAATAATTGAGTTATTCATTATTGAAAAACATTATCTGAGCATAATGCAAATAAGCAGAAATATTTAAACTAAAAATATTTTGGTAGCTCTTTTATACTTAAATTTAATATTCTATCATATTTTCCATTAGCTTTATTTTTCTTTATGGTCTCATTTGGAATAACTTTTAACATCCATTCCGTATATTCTCATATTGTCATATCTCATTGTAATTCTTGAACTATTCTCATTACTAAATATCCAAATTGGTGAAAAAAATATTTTTCGGCATTTTTTCATTTCGCTTTAGTTACACGTTCTAGTATTTCGTCAACTCCTACATCGAAAATACCGATGTAAAGTCTTAATTCTTTTCATTTTGCTAAATATGGTAATAACACTTCAAATAATTTTTTAAAATTTTCATTGGTTAAATTTAATGAAACTTTGGTTCAATTTATTGTAATTACATTTGGATATTTTTTTAGGTAAGAATCAAGATCTTTTTTTAATTGTTGTTTTTCAGTAGATGTTAGAGAAAAAGTTACATCATTTTCAAAATATACAATTGTTCATTGTACTACCTGCTGCTTTATGTTGTCTTGTAAAAGTTCTAAAAATTCTTCGGATGAGACTGTATTTTCTTTGTTACTTTTTTGATTTTCTGAAAAAGTTTCATGTATTTTTTCCTGTGTTTGTGGGATAATTTCGTTATTTTTTATTTCAGCTCAATTTTGCGATAGTAAAGAGAGTCAAACAAGTAAGCCTTTGGTTATCATAATACATATTCGAAGTAAAAGCTAAGTCTTTTTTGTTTTTATCTAAAATTTATGTTTCAAGTTCACTCAAAAGAATCGAGATCTCAATCTTCCATCTCTCAATTTTCTTCATCATCTTTTATACATTTTTCACATTTTTTTGTGAATGGCTCTTGTAATAATATTGCGTTTAATATCATGTCTTTTACATCAATTGTTTCATTTTTATCAATTAGGAATATTTCGTCATCTCAATCATATTCTTTATCTAATTCTACTTGAAATCTGGCTGTATAATTTTCTACTTTTACATCCCTTTTGTACAAATTTGTACATCTATCACATGGTTCTTGGATTGTACAAGTTACATCTTCTAAAGTCACTAATAGTGATTCTTTATCAAAAGATTGTATCAATATTTTTCAGCTAATTCATTCTTTTGTAAGTCATTGTATTTCAGAAATCTTTTCGTTTTCAAAACTAATTTCATCCATTTTTCATGCTGATAGCAATAAGTCTCAAACGTTTATTATGAATTTTGAATTTTTCATTGGAATTAATATAAAAATGAGTAAATTAATTGTAGAATATTATTTTGTATTCATTTGTCAATGAAAAGTATAAAAGAAAATATTATGTTACCAAATGAAGTTTTGCAGGTTTTTACTAAACTTTCTGCAAATATTTTTTCTGATACAAAAGTTTTGGTAGCTGTAAGTGGAGGACCGGATAGTATGCTTACGAGTGTTTTGATTTATAAATATTTTTTGGAAAATAAATTCAGTTTAAATAATCTATTTTTTATCCATTGTAATCACAAAACTAGAGTTGAAACAGATGATGAAGAGAAATTTATTCGTTCATTTTTTGATGGATTAAATTTGGATGTTTGCCAGTATACTTGATCTGATAAATGAGAGAATGCATTGAGAGAATGGAGATACTCGGAATTTAATGAAGTAATCAAAAAAAATAAAATTGATTTTCTTGTTACCGGGCATAATTTGACTGATCGTATTGAATCAACTTTTATGAATATGTGTCGTGGAGCGTGACTTTATTGATTTCTTTCTATGAAATTTGTTGATGAAAATAATTTGATTGATTGAGCAAAAATTTTGAGACCATTGTTATCATTTACAAAAAAACAGATTGAAAAGCTTTGTGATAACCAAAATATTCCATATGTAGTTGACCATACAAATTTTGATCAAGATACTAGTTTTAGAAATAAAATTAGATTGTCTATTTTACCTCAGTTAGCGGAAATTTCAAATAAAAATGATGAAATTTCTTGTTCGTTTTTTGAATCAATGAATAAGATTTATAATGATATTGAATCAAAACAAGATAAATTGAATATTTGAAATTTTGTAGAAATTAAAAAATCTCCATATCGAAATGCTGATTTTGCTTTTTTGCGAGAGATTCCGTTTGGGTTTATTGATGAAAATGTTTTATTGGCTGTCCTAAGAAAATTTAATGTTTATTTAGATGTGACAAAAAAGACTTTGGATGATTTTTTGCAATTTTTTCACAAAGCAGAGCAGTGATATAAATATATAAATTGAGCATATTTTTTTATTTCAAATGGAAAGATTTATATTATCAAAGCTAAGCAAAATTTTTGGGAAAAGTATATTGAAAAAGAAATAATTATTGATAAAGTGTGAGATGTAGAAATCTGAAAAAATAGTGTAAATGTTGATTCACAGGAGTTTATTTGAAAGGCTTTGAGATATCCAAAACCTGGAGATAAGTCTGGTTCTAAATCTTGGTGAAAATATTGTATCAATAGGAAGATTCCAATCTTTTGGAGAAATTTTGTGCCAGTAGTTGTAGAAGGAAATCAAATCGTAAATAGTTTTGATTGAGTGATGCGTTTTTAAATTTTAATTGTTTCAATGGATTATATTTTAGGAATTGCTGATTCTGTAAACATACTTATTTGAGAATCATATATAAAACCTTGGGTTGTAGTATTATTAGCGGTACTATTTATAGTGTGATTATATTTTTTTCTTTCAATGAAAATGGGTAATTTAGCTCAAAATACGGAGAAAAAAATAACATATCAATATGATAATATTCTTTATTTGTGGTCTTTATATTACAATAAACATATGGATAAATTGAGTACAAATCCTTGAGTTATTGTGTTAAAAAGTATATGGTGATCTGGTAAGTCGAATTATATTGCGAATAAAGATTCTATAAAAGAAATAATTGATAGAATTGAGGAAAAACTTGGTGCAAAAGTAATACCTGATAGTGAATGGAAAACTCTTTCTAAACTTTACAGAAAATACAAAATCAGAAAATTCTTTTCAGTATTGTTAAAGTCTATAATTGTTTTGATCATAATATTTTTGGTTATATTACTTCTTTGTATATTATTTGGGAAGAAGTAATTAATAACTTTTGAGTTTTTTATTCTTAGTTTTTTAGTTATCGTGGCTTCTTTTTTTTGCTATCTCTTTTTCTCGTTTATCAAGACTTGGTGGAATTTGATTTGGTTTTAGATGCTTTGATCATTCGTTTCAAATAGTAGCAGAAAGGTCTTGTTTTCAGACTGCTAACTTTTTTGTATCGGTTCACATAGTCATACTTAATTCTTTTTTTTGATCTGTCATTTTTTATAATTAGTAATTAATAATTAATAGTTAATAATTGAGTTGGTAAAATCAAGTAAAAGTTTGTTATTTTTATTGTTTATTTTTTGTACTTTCTGTTGCTTTTTGTAATCAAAAAAATATAAGCATATGAAGGTGTTTTGTGCTCCCATAGTTCAGCTGGATAGAATAACTCTCTCCTAAGGAGTAGATACAGGTTCGAGTCCTGTTGGGAGTAATCTTGGACATTTCAGTCGGAATTATCTCATTAATCTGACTAATTTGTCTGCCGTATTTTTATCTTTTTAATTTATTAAAATGGCAGAAAAGAAAACTGTTGGTCAATTTCAAAGACACGACAAAGACACTTGATCTCCAGAATTTCAAGTAGGTTTGTTGTCTGATGAAATTACTGTGCTTCAAAATCACTTACAATTACACCCAAAAGATTTTGATGCAAAGAGATCTTTGTTAAAAAAAGTAGCTAAAAGGAGAAATCTACTAAAGTACATCAAAAATGCTGATGTAGATTCTTATGCAAAGGTTTCAAAAAAAATTGGTGTAAGAGTTTAATTTATCAAATATGATTTAATTAAACCTTTTTTTATTTTTTTAAGTTTTATATTATAATGGACTTGAAGTCATTCTCTCAGTGAATTCATGACTGAGAAATTAAAATTCCTTTGATAAAGGAATGAAACAAAATTAAATGAACAATTTTAAAAGCAATAGACAACGGAGTATTAGTTGATTGTGATAATGGTGCTTTTACATGAATCATATTGTCAAAAGAGGTAAAAGAGTTGGAAAGAAGTCATTATGACTTAGCACCTGGTAGAGAAATTGAATTAGAAGTTGTAAATCCTGATATTAGACATGAAGATGGATATTACATCGTTTCAGTTACAAAATTATTACAGTATGATGTATGGAAATCTATCCTTGCAAAATTTGAGAAAGATGAGATCATTACAGTTGTACCTACAGAAGCAAATCTATGATGATTGCTTATAGATATGCACGGTATCAAATGATTTATTCCTTTGTCTCAATTAGCTCCAATACATTATCCTAGAGTAGAGGATTGAGATCAAGAAGCAATATTTGATAAATTATTAGACTTAATCTGAAAAGAAATAGCTGTAAGAATTATCAATATTGATGAAGATGAAAAGAGAATTATCTTATCTGAAAGAGAAGCTTTGAAAGAAGAAAGAGAAAAAGTATTGTCTGAACTTGAAGTTGGAAAAGTATTTGATTGAGTTGTTTCATGAGTATCTTCTTATGGATTATTCGTTACAATTGGAGGTACAGTAGAATGATTAGTTCATATTTCAGAGATTACTTATGGACACGTAAACAATATTGATAGATTAGGAAAAATTGGTGATAAGATCAAAGTTAAAGTTATCGGACTTGAAAATGGAAAGATTTCACTTTCATCAAAGAAATTGAAAGAAGATCCATGGACAGAATTACCAAAGAAATACAAAGTATGAGATATTATCGAATGAGAAGTTGTTAGATTTGTACCATACTGAGTATTTATCAGAGTATTTGATGACATTAACTGATTGGTTCACTTGAGTGAGTTATCTCAAAAATCAGTAAATAATCCAAATGAAGTTGTAAGATTAGGAGAAACAGTAAAAGCTAAATTGATATTACTTGATCCAAAAAATAGAAAGATCTGATTAAGTATGAAAGATTTAGATTCAGATACTCCTGCAGAGTGAAAAGCTCCTGCAAAGAAAACAACAAGGAAGGCGGCTTCAAAATGATTAGAAGATGTAGTAAAGAATTTAGATGAAATAGCAGAAGACTAAGATATAGAGTCGACAGTCGGCAGTCTGCGGTCAATAGTCAATAAACTGTAGACTACGAGCTGTCGCCTGTCGGCTTTTTTTATGCTCAGGTGGCGGAACTGGTATACGCGCAGCGTTGAGGTCGCTGTGGACGATTGTCCGTGGGGGTTCAAGTCCCCTCTTGAGCAGAATTTAATTTTTAAATTTTAATATTATGGGCTTATTAGAGGAAATCCAAAAAGATTATATTGCTGCCATGAAAGAAAGGAATGAAGTAAAAAAGTCAGCATTGAATTATATCATAGCACAGATAAAGAACAAGAAAATAGAACTTCAGAAAGAATTGGAAGATGTAGATGTAGTGAAAATTTTGAAAAAAGAGATAAAAGCAATATGCGAAACTATTTGATTTTTAGAGAAAACAGATAAAGTTGATGAATTAGAGGCAGAAAAGCAAAAGAAAATTATTTTGGAATTTTATCTTCCTCAGTGTAAATCAAAGGAAGAAACAAAAGCTATTATTGAATGATTGATTTCAGAGCTTTGAATTACAGAATTAGCAAAGCAAAGATGACAAATTATGTGAACAATTAAATGAAGATACGGTGAAGAAGTGGATTGATCTATTGCAAATGAAGTGATAAATGATATGTTGAAATAAAGTTTTATTATTCAAATCTTTTTGATGAAAATAAAAAATTTAAATTATATATTTGGTTTATTGTTGTGACTAATTTTTTGTGTGGGTTGAGTGGTTTTTTGAACATGTACTCAAGATATGGTATGATGAGATAGGTTAAATGATCTTCCTGGTGATTGATATCAAGAGTGACAGTGTTGGTCACTTGCACATCCAGGTACAAGTAGTTGGTATGATAATCATCAAACACTTTCAAATAATGCACGAGCTTTTATAAAGATGACTAATTTAAGTTGGGCTGATTGTAATCACTCAAAAGTGGTTTCTATTCAACAGAAAATGCAGAGCCTTTGACCAGCTTGTTCTACTTGTGTTGATGGAAGAGCGTGAACTCATACTATTCAATCTATGTCTTCTAGTGGGTGTCATAAATTGATTTGTCCTGATCCTGCTGAACCTGCTACTTGGAATTGATCGAATTTAGATTGTAGTGATGGTCGTGTCCTTAGTTCAGCGAATGGTAATTGGTGCTGTGTGAAGTCACCTACTTTGGGTGAACCAGAGATGGAGCAGAATTCACGAGAACAATATTTGAATGTAAGTATCTTTATTACAGTTAGTGATGATTATTTTGATGATGATGTTATGGATGATATTTCAAAAATAAGTGCAAGTAATTCTGATTGACCTATTCCTAGTAATAAAATTTCTGTTTCATGTTCTTCTCCGTATGGTACAATTCAATGTGATTTGGATATACATGTAACATGATCTGATGTAACAGTTACATTAAATGAATGATTTTTTACATTAGAAATAGATGGAGACATTGTTGATGAATCGTCTGAAACTGTTCAAACATTTACATGGATAGAACCTCAAGATTGTGGAAGTACTCCAAATACTGAGTCTGGTTGTGAGGCTAGTTATTGACCATCTTATAGTTTATCTGGAGATTGTTGTGTTACACAATGTTCGACTCCTCAAAAGACATGATGAGGTTGTAATGATGCATCACATATAGTTGATGGTAGTGGTTGTTGTGTGCAAAATAATTGTCAAAATCCACCATTAACGTGAACTGATTGTTCAAATCAATTTTGATGAAGATGAGTTTATAGTGGGGCAATACAGTGTTGTGTTGATAGTGGCTCTTGTGTAAATCCTCCTTCTAGTCCATGACAATGTAGTTGAAATCTTGTTTTAGATCAGGCTGGACAATGCTGTATAACATGTGCTACTCCTGCTGATGGGTCTTGAAATTGTCAGTCATGATATACTGTCCAATGAAGTTGTTGTTTCGCAGATAATATGTGTTGAGATGATCAAATTAATCAGTGATGACAATGTAAACCATGTGAAGAAGAATGAACAAAACCAAATGAGCCTCATACTAGATGTATTTGTGATCCGGATTTAAAATGTTGTGGAGTGCAATTAAATAATGTCGTTCCGTTCATTTGAGACTGTATTGAGATGAATTGAGAATCAAACAGAGATAATACGACAAATGTAACGAGTGTGACAGCATTCCCTATTTTGATGCAGTGACTTATGAAGATATTGATGTCAGTGATTATGATATTTTCTTTTCTTATGATAATTGTGGCTTGATTGTTGATTGTTTCATGAGCTTTTGGCTGAAATTGATTTGCAACTGGAAAGAAAATAATAAAAAATGTCATAGTATCATTGATATTGTTGTGATGCTCATGACTTATTTTGAGTTTGATAAATCCAAGTTTCTTTGGATGATAAATATTTTAATTTGTAAATGAAAAAAATGGTTGATATTAAATTAGAAGGAGAATGATTTTTAATTGAAAAAAAAGTTTTATTTTGAGCTACTCAGCCACATCCTGATTATGTAAATTTAGCATTGGAAGTGTGAGATGATGTAGTTACTGAGAGATTACCTCATGCGATAATAGAGTATCCATGAGAATATGATATTATGTGAATATGAGCAAAAGTATTTTTGTGAAAGGATAATAAATTGAATTATTTATTAAATATTGATTGAAAGAAAATAGGAATAATACAGACACCAAAAATTTTGGAAGAAGATGAAGTAACAGGAATGGATTGGTGGTTGTATTTGGATGATGCAGTAGAAAAGAGATTAGATCAATTGGAGATGGTAGGTAAAAAATTGAAATTAGTAGTATCTGACTGACAATTAGAGATTGAAGAGAAGTGAGATAATGCTAGTGAAGAAACAACAACTAAAGTAAAAGAGTCTTGAGACGAAGATGAAGAATAATTAAAACATCTATTGACATTTTTTTGTATTTTTTTACAATTCTTATTGCGCAATATAACTAAATATTAACCAAAAAATCTAAAGCTATGGATGACAAAATTGTTGCTGAAACCATTTTTGGTAGGCTAAGGGAGAGCTCAATATCAGCAGCTCTCGAAGAAAAAGAGTTTACGTTTAAAGTAGATCGTAAGTCTGGCCGGTTGTTAGGGTCAGTGGTAAAGCTTGGCGGCAAGCTTTACGAAAGCTCTTCTTGTGGGGATGGTATGAATGTCCTCATAAAAGAAGCTGCAAGGAGGCAAGGATTCTCCTTTAAGACCTCTTTGGAGGCTGGGCTTTTTAAGTAAGCTTACCATAAATTCAAATGCAGGTTGTGAGTGTGCTCTGACCTGCGTTTTTCTTAATATAAAAAAACTTTACCTTTGAGTAAAGTCATCTCAACACTTAATTATTTTTGGAGATGGCCAGATTTGCACTGGCGTCTAAAAGACATAATCCGTAACGTCTACCACTATAGTTTATCTTTTGGTGGACAAACACGCACAGAGTTTGATATATTCAAAGCTATATCGGACTTTTGCCTTACTTGCTAAGGTGCGTCCTACTAGATTTCGCCTTTGTACTTAGTAGGAGTCTGTGACAAAGGTTGGTACGATCGTAAATACTAAGCGTAGCATTTAACGAAAGCGTTAGCTCTAGCTAACAAATTTTTTGAGTTTGCATTTTTACATGCTGAGCGATTATTTTTGATTCGGTACGCTCATCGAATGGTGGCAATTATTGATTATGGAAATCTTCTATCGAATCTAAATTTCATCCCCATTTCAATATTTCATATTATAAAAAAAATTATGGTAATATCAATATAAAATCGTGCTTGAATTCTTTAAATTTATTTATAGTATCTTTTATTCATGTTTGTTTTTATCATATTATTATCTAAATGAAAGAACAATTATTAAATGAGTTATCAAAAAAATGAATTCCAAATCTATCTTTATTTGTGTAACCAGAAGCATTAAAAGTGTTGCCTGAATTATTAAATGAACTTTTGAATGAAGATAAAAAATGATTCCAAGATTTTTTGGCAATAAAAAATGAAGAACTAAAATTTGATGATATTTCATTTGATTCTAAGTTTTTGTATTTACGGAGTATACTAGATACACTGTTATCAATGTGAAATGGTTGAGAACTAAGAGATATTGTACTTGGTTTTATATGAAAATTTCAGGATTTTTGTAATGAAAAGGATTATTCGGTAGAGTATTACAATAAATTAGTTTGGATGGATGAAAATATGGATTTTGATGATGAACAAAAAAGATTATTATACTTGATGATTACAGAATGTAAAAATAGATGAATAGATTTATCAATTGAAAAACAAGGGAAAATTAAGGAATTGAATAAAAAAATTGTTGAATTGTGAGAAAAATTTAAAAATAATTTGAAAGATGAGCAATCAGAATTTTCATATTATTTTTCGGATGATTCAACTTTAAAAGATTTATCAAAGCCATTACTTGAAAAAGCAAAATTGGCTGCGTGAGGAAAAGGATGATATCTTTTTGATGCAGATCCAAACTGATTAATTGATATTATCAGATATTGCACAGATCCAAAGATAAGAAAAGAAATTTATGATATCCGTGAATTGTGGGCAACTAAATGAAAATATGATAATAGAGAAGTTGTTTTACAGCTACTGAAATTAAATGATGAAAAGGCAAAAATAATGTGATATAAGGATGCTTGATCTATGTTTTTGGTCGATACTATGGCGTGAAGTCCAGAAAGGGCGAAGGATTTTATATCAAAAATTTCAAAAAAAGCTCATGAGAAGGCAAAATTTGAATGTGAGAGATTAAAAAAATATTTTTGATTGGATGAATTGAATTATTACGATTTATCGTATTATTCCAGAAAATACAAGGAAAAAAATTATCAAATAAATGATGAAGAGATAAAACAATATTTTGAGTTTAATCATGTTGTGTCTTGGATGTTTGATTTTGCTGAAAAATTTTTTGGGATAACTATGAAATATATTGAAAGTGGAGATCAATGAGGAATATGGTATGAAGTTTATTATCAATGAAAAAAAATTTCTTATTTTATGTTGGATGCTTTTTATCGCAAAGGTAAGAGAGCTTGAGCATGGACAAATGTGCTTAGAAATAAATCAGAGGATCATCTGCCAATCCTTACAAATGTTTCAAATTTTTCAAAGGTAGAAAATTGAACAACATTATTGGATATGTATGATGTTGAAACATTGTTTCATGAATTCTGACATGCTGTCCATGTGATGATTGGAAAATCTAGATATTCATGATTAACTGCATTTAATGCAAAGTGGAGTTTGATGGAACCATCAAATGTTGAATGGGATTTTGTAGAATTACCAAGCCAGCTTTTGGAAAATCGAGTAAATGATGTGGAATCTTTGGAAAAACTTTCATGTCATTATCAAACATGAGAACATTTACCTAAAGATATTTTGGATAAACTTGACAAATTAAGTACTTATGGTATGTGAAATTGGGTATTGAGACAAAATGAGTTAGCATTAGTTGATTTAAATTTGTATACAAGCGATATTCCTAGTTCTGTTGAGGAATTAGATAAAAAAATATTGGAAATAGTAAATAAAAATTCTATTTTCCAAAGATGAGAAGAATATAAAATGTATTGCAGCTTTTTGCATATATTTGGGTGATGATATGAGGCAAAATATTATTCATATATGCGAGCAGATCAGTTACAAGCAGATGTGTTTTCAAAAATTAAGAAAGAATGAATGATGGATCCTAAAGTTTGAAAAGAGTATTTGGAAAAAATATTAGCACAATGAGCGCTCAAACCATGAAAAGAGTTGTTTTTTGATTTTATGTGAAGAGATGTCTCAGAGCAGGCATTGATTGAAAAATATTGATTAGATAGTCAGGAATAAAATTTTTAGTAATATATATTATATCATAAAAAATGAAAAAAGTTTTTTTAGTGTAAAAAAAATCGCTGAAAATTTGCATTTTTTTTGGTTTTAGATTATAATTTTACTAGTTAGGTGACTAATTGGTTTATATTATATAATAAAAACAAAAATGTTAAATTATCAACAAGATGTAAAGGATTTAGAAAAACTTTATTCTACAAATTTAAAATCTTGATTGACTGAAAAAGCGGTCGAGGAGAATAGAAAAAAATATTGAGAAAATAAAATTCAATCAAAAAATAAAATCAATCCATGGAAAATATTTTTTGAGCAATTCAAAAGTTTTTTGATTTTGATTTTGTTGTTTGCTATAATTATTTCTATAATTATGTGAGAATGGGTTGATGCAGTAGTTATTGCTGTGATTGTGATTTTGAATTCGATATTGTGATTTGTGCAAGAATATAATGCTGAAAAATCAATTGAATCATTGAAAAAAATGTCAGCCTTAAAAGCCAAAGTAATCAGATGATGAAAGGAGGAGTTGATTGATTCATCAGAACTAGTTGTTTGAGATTTGATTTTGTTTGAAGCATGAGATAAAATAGGAGCCGATGCTCGTTTGATTCAAGCGATGAATACAGAAGTTGCGGAGGCTGTTTTAACTTGAGAATCTGTACCAGTTGTAAAAAATATTGATACAATTAATGAAGTTGTACCTTTGTGAGACCAGTGTAATATGGTATTTTCTGGTACTGAAATTACAAAAGGTCGTGGAATGGCAATTGTAACAAATGTTTGAATGGATTCAGAAATATGAAAAATTGCATGAATGCTTCAAGAAGCACCAGAAAAACAAACTCATTTACAAAGAGATTTGGATGCTTTGAGTAAAAAATTGTGAGTAATAATTTTAATTATATGTATTGTAATTTTCTTGGTTGATGCATTTACTTGAGAATGATTACAATTATTTAAAGTAGCATTGGAAACTGGAAGCCGAAAAGAATGGCTTTTGTCTTTGAAATCGTGATTGTTTGTAGCAATCGCGTTGGCTGTGGCTGCTATCCCTGAATGATTGCCAGCAGTAGTAACTATTGCGCTTTCAATTTGAGTGAAGAAATTGGTAAAGAAAAATGCGTTGATGAGAAAATTATGAAGTGTGGAAACTTTGTGAGCTGTAAATGTGATTTGTACAGATAAGACATGAACTTTGACCAAAAATGAAATGACTGTAAAAAAGTTATATGTTGATGAGGAAGTTTTTGATATGTCATGAGTTGGTTATTTTGGACATGAGGAACATAAAATAAATTATGAAGAAATTAAGCATGAGCATGGAATTTCCAGACTTTTGAAAATATGATTATTATGTAATAATTCTGCAATAAATTGAAGTGATGTAATTGGAGATCCTACAGAAGTGGCCTTGTTGGTTAGTGCTTTTAAATGATGATTAGATAGAAAAAAAGAAGAGTCTGAATATAAGTTGGTAGATGAAATTACTTTTGATTCAGAGAGAAAATTGATGACAACAATCCGTCAAAGATGAAAAGAGTTTTTGATGTTTACGAAATGAGCACCAGAAATGCTTATTGATAGATGTTCTTATATATTGATCAATGAAAAAGAAGTAAAAATCACTCCAGCATATAAAAAGAAAATTTTAGCACAAAATGAGAAGTTTGCGAAATCTGCTTTGAGAGTTTTGTGATTTGCATACAAGAAAACTGCAAAAATTGATATGGATGAAAATAATTTGGTATTTGTTGGACTTCAAGCGATGATTGATCCACCTAGACCAGAAGTAAAAGATTCTATCGCAAAGTGTCATGATGCTTGAATTAGAGTTATTATGATTACTTGAGACAATATTATTACGGCTAGTGCGATTTGAGCAGAGTTGTGATTGGTTTGAGATGCCATTGAATGAATAGCTTTGGATGATATGAGTGATGCTAAAGTAAAAAAACTTTTGGATAAAGTATCAATTTTTGCTAGAGTTAGTCCAAATCACAAACAGAGACTTGTAAAGCTTCTAAAAGAAAAATGAAATGTAGTAGCTATGACATGAGATGGAGTAAATGATGCTCCAGCTTTGAAACATGCAGATATATGAGTAGCAATGTGAATTACTGGTACAGATGTAAGTAAAGAAGCAAGTGATTTAATTTTGCTTGATGATAACTTTTCTACGATTGTAAATGCTATTAGAGAGTGAAGATGAATTTATGATAATATTAGGAAATTCGTAAATTTTATGTTTTCTACAAATTTCTCAGAAATATTGATTATTTTTATAGCAAGTATTTGCTGAATGCCGGCTCCACTTTTGGCAATTCAAATTCTTTGGCTAAATCTTGTGACAGATTCTTTGCCAGCTTTAGCACTTTGAATTGATCCTAAGGCAGAAGATATTATGGAGCATAAACCTAGAAAAAAATGAGCAAAAATATTGGATAAGGAAATGTTGATTAGTATTTTGTTAATTTCTATATTTGTGACAGCATGATGCTTATCTTTCTTTATTTTAAATCGTGCAGATATAGATATAGCAAGGACAGGGGTAATGTTATTGTTGGTAATACTTGAAATGTTGGCAGTGTTTATAGTTAGAGCAGATTATTGAGTTAAATTTTTGTCAAATAAATGGTTGTTTGCTGCAGTATTTGGTTCAATCGGATTGACACTACTTGTAGTATATATTCCATTATTGGCAAATATATTTGATTCAGTAGCTTTGAGATGAGTTGATCTATTTGAAATGCTTATCATTACATGAATTTGAATTGTTTGAGCTATTATTTGGCATAAAATAAAAAAGACTAAATTTATGAAAAGAAAATTATCATAAAAATATTTAATATATTAAAAAATACAAAAAATGGAAAATTCACTACAGGAGGTAAAAAAGATAGCAAAAGATATTGAAGATATCGTTATTCAATGAGCAACTGATATTGCAAGACAGGCTTGCAAGATAATGGAAAAGCAATTACGTGAATCTAAAATAAAAAATAAAAAGGATTTAGAAAAATTTTTTGATAAGGCATCAGGTATGTTAATCTGAGCAAGAGAGACAGAACCATTACTTCGTAATGCTATGAAGTATGCTAAATTTAAGTTAAATGAATGATGTGATGCAAATGGTGTTGCTGATGCATTTGAGGAATATTTGACTTGGATGGAAAGAGAAAATGAGATTAGACCAACTATATGAGCAGAATTAATTCATGATTGAGATGATATATTTACGCATTGTCATTCAACTTCGGTAATTGATATACTAAAAAAAGCTCGAAATGATTGAAAAAAAATTCATGTATATAATACTGAAACTAGGCCATTATATCAGTGAAGGAAAACTTCAAGAGATTTAATAAATGCCGGTATTCCTGATACTATGGTTACTGATTCATCTGCATGATTTTTTGTAGATAATACACTTTGAAATACTGTTGATATAAAAGAAATTTTCCTTTGATCAGATTGTATAAAGCCAGATGGTACTGTGATAAACAAAATTTGAAGTTTCTCTATTTGATTGTCTGCATGGAATTCTTGAGTCCCATTGTACATTGTTTGAAGTTTACTAAAAGTTGATGTTGTTGATAATATTGGTATAGAAACAAGGAATGGAAAGGAATTGTGGCCGGAAGCTCCAGAAGGACTTAATATTTTAAATTTTGCATTCGATAGGGTTCCTCATAAATGTATCACGTGAATTATTACGGAGTTTGGTGTTATTAGACCAGAAAATTTAATGAGAGAAATCAAAAAACATTATCCATGGATGCTTGAATAGTTTATGGTAAATAACATTTTATTTTAATTTTATTGATTATTGCTTGGAATATGAAATCACTTAGATTAAAAGTAAAAAAAATAGATATATTAATAGGTGAATCTTTGTCTGTGCTTTTAAATGAAAAGACAGCTTTTTTATTGTGATTAACAGCATTAGATTGGGTAAATATTACGTTTCAAAATTGAGATAAAAAAGAAAAAACAGTGGCAAATGTGAATTTGACAGAAAATAGGGTAGATGAGTGAGAAATATGAATTCCAAAAGATTTTGATGAAAAATATGGTATAGAAAAATGAGATATTGTAAAAATTTCTGTAATAGAACATAATCCACTTTCTTTGCAGGCTATAAAAAGGAAACTTTTGTGAAAAAAGCTTACAGCATGAGAAATAAAAGCACTTATGAGAGATATGACAGATGGAAAAATTAGTGATATTTTAGCTACTTATTACACGGCATGTAGTTATTGTCGTCCAGTTGATGATAGAGAATTGTATCTTACCGCAAAGTATTCAGCAGAAATGTGAGATATGATAAGATTTAAAAAAGATACAGCAGTTAAATATTGCATATGATGAGTACCTTGAAATGAAACAACTATGATAATAGTTCCAATTTTATGATCTTTGTGAATCTATTCACCAAAGACTTTTTCTAGAGCTATTACTTCACCTGCTGCTACTTGAGAATCAGTAGAAGTTTTGATGGATACTAATTTTTCAGTACCAGAAATGAAAAAACTTGTAAATAAATATTGATCTTGTTTAGCACGATGAAAAGCACTGAAACTTGCTCCTGCAAATGATAAAATCATAAAAATATCATATCCATTATATATGGAAGCTTATACAAAAGTTGCAGTTAGTATTGTGGCTAAAATTTATGCATGATGAGCAAAATATTGTTTGATAGATATGCCTGTATGAAAGCATTGAAAAATACATCATTTAAAATCTGCAAAAGCTGTAAAATCTCATTTTGAATATATATGAAAGCATTTAGGTATGAAAATGGCTGTAGTGTTTTCAAATGCAGATACACCTGTATGAAAATGAATTTGAGCAGTATTTCAATGTAGAGAGGCACTGAGAATATTGCAAAATAAAGATAATTATTCAAAAGATATTAGAGATAAATCGATTTTGTTGGCTGCTAAACTTGTTGAATTAGTCTGATTAGCGAAGTGAAAAAAAGCAAAGAAATTGGTAGAACAACAACTTGAATCTTGAGCAGCACGAGAATATATGAAAACTTTGATCGTAGCACAAAATTCAGTTCATAATAAACAACCAGATTATAAAAAAGTTTCTTATTTATGAATTATAGATTCTGAGGATATTCCAATGGCACAATATAAAGCGAGTTATTTTTCTGATGCCTCATGAGTTATTAATAGTATTGACGTAGAAATTTTGAAATCATTTTGTAGAACATTATGAGCTCCATTTGATAAACAAGCTTGATTTTATTTGCTAAAGCAGGTCTGAGATAAAGTGAAAAAAGGGGAGTGACTTTGTGAGTTTTATTCAAATGATAGGGATAGTTTAAATAAAGTTATAAAATTATTATGAACTGAAAACTTATATGTAATTGATTAGTATTATAAGATATTATATAATAAAAATGAATTATAGCAACTTGAATTGGTACTTTAATTCATTTTTTTTTGCTAGATTTTGCTTTTCCGAGTATAATTAGGTATAACTTTTAAATTATTATAAAAATAAAAAATGACAATTGAAGAACTTATGGAAACTTTAACACCACACCAAAGAGCTTATATTGATTTAAATCTTGGTGATAAAATTACAAATGGTGATTATATGTTAGCGTCTTATCATTTAGTTCCTTCAGCTAAAAGGAATATTTTACAAGCTGCTTGTGAAGTGGCAAGTGAGTCTAGTACCGGAACAAATTTTCCTGTAAAGACAGAAACACCATATGCAAGACTTTTAAATGCTTTGGTATATGATGTAAATTTGGAAGATAATATTGTAAAAATTGCTTTTCCATGGAGATTGTTTGATAGAAATGGAAATGTACAAAATATTTTCACTTACATTGCATGAAATATTTTGTGAATGTGAGATATTTCAGCATTGAAATTGATTGATGTTTGGTTCCCACCTGTAATGCTTGAGCAATATGATGGACCAAGTTATACATTGGATGATATGAGAAGATACTTAGGGGTATACAATAGGCCAATTCTTGGTACAATTATTAAGCCAAAAATGTGACTTAGTTCTGCAGAATATGCTGAAGTTTGTTATGATTTTCGAGTATGAGGATGAGATTTCGTAAAGAATGATGAGCCACAAGCTGATCAAGATTTCTGTCCTTATGATAAAATGGTAGAACATGTAAAGGAAGCTATGGATAAAGCTGTAAAAGAAACATGACACAAAAAGGTACATTCATTCAACGTTTCTGCAGCTGATTTTGATACAATGCTTGAAAGATGTGAAATGATTAGAAATGCTGGATTTGAGCCAGGAAGCTATGCTTTTCTTATAGATGGAACTACAGCATGATGGATGGCAGTGCAAACATTGAGAAGACACTATCCAGATGTGTTTATTCATTTCCATAGAGCAGGACATGGAGCTTATACAAGACCAGAAAATCCAATTGGATATTCAGTGTTAGTGCTTTCAAAGTTTGCAAGACTTGCTGGAGCTAGTGGTATCCATACAGGTACAGCTTGAGTAGGAAAAATGGCATGAACTCCTGGAGAAGATGTGACAGCGGCAAGAGAAATTAGATATTTCACAGAAAAATGACATACATTTGAACAATCTTGGACAAAAATACCTCCACAAGATGAAGATTTACTTGAGGTAAATGCAATCGATAAGAAAAATATGGAAATATTAGTAGATGATAGTTGGAGATGAATTAAAAAATGTTGTCCAATCGTATCTGGATGATTGAACCCAGTACTATTGAAACCATTTATGGATCTTATGTGAAATCAAGATTTTATCACTACTATGTGAGCTGGTTGTCATGCACATCCAGATGGAACTAAAGCTGGAGCTGCCGCATTAGTTCAATCTTGTGAAGCATATGAAAAATGAATTGATATCCATGAATATGCAAAAGATCACAAAGAATTAGCTAGAGCAATTGAGTATTTTGAAAAAAAATAAAGAAAATTATTTTATAAACTTATTAAATTAAAAAATGGAAAATATAGATAATGAAAATCTTTTTGATGGAATGGAGGAGACTCCGATGGATGTGGTTAGTTGAGATGGATCCGTAAAATTTTGAGAATATGAAGATCTATGGGCTTCAGATTATTTAGAATCAACAAACAATCCAAAAATTGAATCGAATGATACAGATACTGCATATAATGATGAATTAGAATTACAATATTGAGATGCTAATGTAGTTGAAGAGTATAATTATTGAAAAATGAAAAAATGATATGATAAAGAGCAAGAAGTATTATGAGAAGTTTTGCAGAAAACTTCTCCTAAAAACAATAAACAAACAAAAATGTTGTTAGAGGAAACTTTATTGGATGATTATCAGAATTTGGCAGCTTAAATTTATTTATTAAAAAAACAAAATGACAAAACATAAAAATTCTTTAGATGTAAAAGTGAAGAAATTAAATATTCAAGATTGAGAATCACAGATAGTTGTATTGAATGAAATTGATGCTGTGGAGTATTGATTGAGCCCTTTTGATAAAGTGGAGCTTACATGTTGAAAAAATACTATAGTAGTAGATTTGGATATTACAAAAAGATTGGTGAGACCATGATATATTTGAGTATTTAAAGATGTTCTTGATAATTTTCCATTGGAAAATGACCAAATTGTAAGGATTAAATATACAAGAAGATCAAACGTTGCATTAGAGGCAATAAAGAAAAAAATGCAATGAATAAAAATAAGTGAAGATGAGATTAAAGCTATTATTAAAGATATTTCTGATAATAGATTGGTTGATTCTTTGATGACTTATTATGTTGCTAGTAGTTTCTTTTATCCTACAAGCAATAAAGAAATATCATTGACTGCAAAAGCTATGGCTGAATGTGGTTCTATGTTGAAACATCCAAAATGAACAATAGTTGCAGATAAACATTGTATAGGTGGTGTATCATGAAATGAAACGACAATGATTACAGTTCCACTTATCGCTTCACTTTGAATTAGATTTCCAAAAAACTTTTCAAAAGCAATCACATCACCAGCAGCTACATGAGAATGTGTAAATGTTTTGATGGATATTTCTTTTGATAAAAAATGAATTGAAAAAATACTAAAAGATATAAATTGTTGTTTAGTTTGGTGATGAAGTTTGGATATTGCACCAGCAGATGACAAATTGATTCAAGTTGAATCACCTTTGTGAATCCAAGACAGAGCAAAAGTAGTTAGTTCAATTATGGCTAAAAAATATGCTATGTGAATTACCCATTCATTGATTGATATTCCAATGTGACCAACAGCAAAAGTAAAGACAATGAAAGAAGCATTGGAATGGAAAAAAATGTTTGAAGAAGTTTGAAAATGACTTTGAATGAAGATGTGTGTGGTAATTACAGAAGCCAATCAGCCAATTTGAGCTGGTGTTGGTGCCGTATTACAAGTGAGAGAAGTTTTGAGAGTATTACAACAACATCCATTAAGGCCTATGGATTTGGAAAATAAAGTAATTTTGCTTGCATCAAAAATTATTGAAAATGTTTGAATGGCAAAATGAGAAGAAGCTAAAAAATTGGCATATTGACAGCTTGTTTCTTGAGCTGCTTGGAAATATATGCAAAAAATTATTAAGGCACAAAATGGTAAAAATCCAAGTATTCAATCTGAGGATTTAGTACTTTGAAAATATTCTTTTGAAGTGAAAGCTGAAAAAGATGGTAAGGTAAAAGATATAAATATGCATGATCTTAATGCTCTTTGTAGGACCTTGGGTTCTCCATTGATTAATGAAGCATGAATATATTTAAATAAAAAAGTTTGAGATAAATTTAAGAAATGAGATGTCCTTTGTACATTTTATGCTATGGATACAGATAAGCTTAATGAAGCGAAAAAAATAATGAAAGAAAAATCTTTTTATAAATTATAAAACAAACAAAATGCCAGGAATTATTGCGACAATATGACCGTCGACACAGTCAAAGGATAGACTTATGTCTTTATATGAAAGCTGAGTTAGGATTTTAAGGTTTAATTGTTCTCATGCTACCCATGAATGGATGACTAATGTATTAAATACAGCAAGAGAAGTTGAACGTTCAGTATGAAATAGATTCGCTTTTTTGCTTGATACAAAGGGACCTGGAATCAGAACATGAGAGTTAAAAGAACCAATTTTTTATGAAAAAGGACAAGAAATAAAGATTGTTGTTGATCAAGATTTAGTAAAAGATGAAGATACTATGTATATAGATTATCCACATATTATTAAAGATGTGGAAATATGAAGTATAATTAGAATTGAATCTGGATTACTTGATATAAGAGTTACTAAAAAATGAAAAGATTATATTATTTGAGTGGCTGAAAATGAAGCAGAAATAACTTCTAGAAGACATGTAAATCTTCCATGAATTCCAATCAAATTGCCATGACTTACAGAAAAAGATAAAGATGATATTTTATTTGCTATTGAACATAATATGTCTTATGTGGCATTGAGTTTTGCAAGGAAACAGGAAGATGTACAAGAATTAAAAGAATTTTTATACAAGAATGGTTGAGCACACTTGAAAGTTATTGCAAAAATAGAGAATCAAGAATGAATTGATAATATCTCGGGTATTATCAGAAACGCTGATGCTATTATGGTTGCAAGATGAGATTTGTGAGCAGAGGTTCCAGTAGAGACCATTCCTTCTCATCAAATAAACATGATTGGCAAAGCAAAAAGAAAGTGAAAGAAGGTAATTGTTGCTACTCAAATGCTTGAAAGTATGATTACAAATCATTTTCCTACAAGGGCTGAAGTATCTGATATATTTTATGCAGTTTCTCAGTGAGCAGATTATCTTATGTTATCTTGAGAAACTTCTATGTGAAAATATCCAATATCTTGTGTAAAGGTAATGAGTAAGATTATTAATGAAGCAGAAAAATATATATAGGACTGCTTATGAATATAAACAACTTTTAAATTATAAAATAATAAAATGTTAAAAAAAGAAAAAAAATGTGATGTAAAAACAAATTGTAAAAAAATTGATAAATCAAAGAAGTTTGTTTTATGGTTTGATGAGATTTGAATCGAAGATGTGCCTTTAGTTTGAGGAAAAAATGCATCACTTTGAGAAATGTACAGAAATTTAGTACCAAAATGAGTGAATATTCCAAATGGATTTGCGATTACAGCATATGCATATCGTTATTTATTAGAAAAAACTTGAGCAGATAAGAAAATTAAAGAAATTTTATCTGATTTAGATACTTCTGATATGGATAATTTAGCTGAAAGATGAAGTAGAGTCAGATCTTTGATTAAATCATTAGAATTTCCAATTGAATTAAGGAGAGAGATTATAGAGTCATATAAAAAAATGGAAAAGATTTATTGAAAAAATGTGGATGTAGCTATCAGAAGTTCAGCAACAGCTGAAGATTTACCAGATGCTTCATTTGCATGACAGCAAGATACTTATCTAAACATTTTTGGTTATGAAGAAGTAATTGCTGCATGTAAAAGGTGTTTTGCATCATTATTTACAAATAGAGCCATCTCTTATAGACAAGATAAAAATTTTGATCATTTTTCAATTGCATTGTCTATTTCAGTACAAAAAATGGTTAGATCTGATTTGGCTTGTAGTGGAGTAATGTTTTCAATTGATACAGAGTCTGGATTTAAAGATGCTGTATTGCTTACATGAGCTTATTGATTAGGAGAAAATGTAGTACAATGAGCAGTCAATCCAGACGAATGGTATATTTTTAAACCATCATTGAGAAAAGGTAAAAAAGCAGTACTTTCGAGAAAAGTATGAGAAAAAGCAATTAAAATGATATATTCTAGTGACATGAGATCTCCAACAAAAAATATTCAAGTCCCTGATGGTGATAGAAAAAAATTAGTTTTAACAGATGATGAAGTAGAAAATTTGGCAAGACAAGTTTTGATTATTGAAGATCATTATTCAAAGAAAAAATGAAAATTCTGTCCAATGGATACAGAATGGGCTAAAGATGGTAAAACAGGGGAATTGTTTATTGTACAAGCAAGACCAGAGACAGTTCATTCAAACTCAAATATGAATATTTTGAAATCATATGAATTAGAGAAAAAATGAGAAATTTTGATTCAATGAAAATCTGTTTGAGAAAAGATTTGATCATGAAAAGCAAATATAATTAAAGATGTTTCAAATATTGGTAAGTTCAAAAAATGAGAGATTTTGGTGACAGATATGACAGATCCTGATTGGGAACCAATTATGAAAATTGCTTCTGCTATTGTAACAAATAGATGATGAAGAACTTGTCATGCTGCTATCATTTCTCGTGAATTAGGAATTCCATGTGTTGTATGAACAAATGATGGAACAGAAAAGATTGAACAATGACAAGACATTACTGTAGATTGTAGTAGTGGAAGTGATGGTATAGTTTATAAAGGTAAATTGCCATTTAAAGTAAATGAGATAAATATTGATAAAATGCCAAAAACAAAAACTCATATTACTATGAATGTGTGATCTCCAGATCAAGCATTTGAAGAGAGTTTTATTCCAAATGATGGAGTTGGATTGGCAAGAGAGGAGTTTATTATTAACTCATACATCAAAGTACATCCATTGGCATTATTACATTTTGATCAGGTAAAAGATGAAAGTGTAAGAAAACAAATTGTTGACTTAACAGTATGATATAAAAACAAAGCAGATTACTTTATTGATAAATTAGCAGAATGAGTATCTACAATTGCAGCTGCTTTTTATCCCAAAAGAGTTATACTAAGATTATCTGATTTCAAATCAAATGAATATGCTAATTTGATTTGAGGGGCACAATTTGAACCAAAAGAAGATAATCCAATGATTTGATGGAGATGAGCATCTAGATATTATTCTGAAAAATACAAAGAAGCATTTGGACTTGAATGTAAAGCCGTATTAAAGGTTAGAGAAGAAATGTGATTGGATAATTTGGATGTAATGATCCCATTCCCAAGAACATTAGAAGAAGCTAAAAAAGTAATCAAGACAATGTGAGAATTTGGATTAAAACAACATAAAAATTGATTGAAAGTAATGTGAATGTGTGAAATCCCATCAAATGTAATTTTGGCAGAGGAATTCTTGGATATTTTTGATGGATTTAGTATTTGATCAAATGATTTGACTCAACTTACATTGTGAGTAGATAGAGATTCAGAATTAGTAGCTGATGTTTATGATGAAAAAGATTTAGCAGTGAAAAAATTGGTGGAAAGAGTGATAAAAGTAGCTAATAAAAAGAAAAAATATATTTGAATTTGTGGACAAGCTCCATCAGATTATCCTGAATTTGCTAAATTCTTGGTTGAATGTTGAATCCAATCAATGAGTTTGAATCCTGATACAGTAATTAAAACTACATTGCAAATTGCAAAGATTGAAGCGAAATTAAAAAATAAAAAATAAATATTGTTGATGATAAATCCCTGGATTAATTTCTGGGGATTTTTTTATTTTGATTTTTTTTTATTGAAAAATATATGAAAAATATTAAAGTATGCTTTGGAAAGTATTTTTTATTGTTTAAAATTTTTATGATGGCTGATATGACTACCGATTACATTTTAAATAAATATTGAGAAATTATAAAAGAAGAGATCAATGTAAAAGATATTTCTCCACTATCTTGAGGTGGTGAAATCAAAAAAATATTCAAACCAATTGGTTCGCAAATTTCTGCAAAATTTGGAAAAGATACATGAAATGTCATCAAATTCGGTAAGATGTGAAATATCAAAGAATGAGAAAACTGAACGATGATAGTTTTTGATGATGCATGAAATGAATGGACATTGGCAAAAGAAGATTATGAAATAGCATATGAATGACTAGATTGAAACGATGTTGCAGCAGATTGAGATATTATAGCAAAGTTAGAATTAGAGATTACTCCAGAATTGGAAAAAGAATGAATAGCCAGAGAAATTTCTAGATTCTTAAATCAGATGAGAAAAGATGCAGATTACGATATCGATGCAAGAGTAAATATGTATTACGAAACAAATAATGAATATCTAAAAGATGTAATTGTTTCATTTTCAGAATTTTTGTCTCATGAGGCTTTGTTGAGTTCAATTAATCCATGAAAACCTGATTGAGATATACAAGCTGTATTTAATTTGGATGATATGACAGCTACATTTACTCTAAAAAAATAATTATGGTTACAAGTGATGAAAAAACTTTGTATTCTGACTGTTGTCAGTATGCTATAAAATATATTTCAAAATATCCGAAGACAGAAAAAGAACTTTCAGCTAAACTTTATCAAAAGTGATTTAATTCTGAGCAAATCAGATATACTATGGATTATCTCAAAAAAAAGAGATTTGCAGATGATCGTATTTTTGTAGAAAGTTATGTGAGAAGTGAATTGGTAAATAAGTGAAAACCAGTCATTGCTGTTCGTACTAAGCTTATTCAAAAATGAGTTGATAAAAAAATTATTGATAATGTAATTTCTGAATATGAAAAAGATATCACTAATTGAATCAAAGAAAAAATCCAAAAAGAAATAGAAAATTACAAGAAAAAATGATTGGAATGATTCGATATTATCCAAAAATTGATGAGAAAATGATACAAGTTGGATGAAATCAAAAGAGTAATTAATAATGAATAATTAAGAATTAATAATTAAAATTTTTGGAAACTTTCTACATTATTCATTATTAATTTTTAATTCTTAATTAAACAAAATGTGAGAATACTTAGATTATTATGATATAGATTGAAATTTTTTGTGAACATGAACAAGAGATCAAGTACACAAAGAATGACTTTGGCACAATACTGTTCACTGTTGGCTTTATACAAATGATTGAAAAGTACTTTTCCAAATTAGAAAAGATACAGGTACTTTTTATACTACTGCATCATGACATGTATTGGCTTGAGAAACAATAAAACAAGCATTTAGTCGTGAAGTAAAAGAAGAATTAGGTATTGATGTAGATGTTTCGAACGCAGAATTAGTTTGAATAGTAGAATGGAGGCAAGATAAAATTAAAGATGATTGAAGTGAATATCATGATAGAGCAAAAGCTAATGTATATGTAAATGAATATAAATGAAATTTTGATGATTTTGTTTTTGATGAAAATGAAGTATCTTGAGTAATTTTATTAGATGCTCAAAGTGCATTGGATTTATTTTCAAAATGAGAATGAAAAATTCAAGCTACTATAATATCTGATAAATGAAAAGTAGAAAGAGAAGTAGATATTTCAGAATTTCTGGTTACAAAAGGAGAAACTCTTTTGTGAAAATATGGTGATGTATTGAAAAAAATAATTTCACTTACTTAAAACATTACTTGAAAATTAATTAAATTTAATTATTGTACATTTTGTTCAGTTTTTATTGTATTAAAAATTTTTTAAAATGTGAAGATGGCATAGTATTGCAGCTAAAAAAGCTGCTTGAGATCAGGCAAAAGCTGCAAATTATTCAAAAATTGGAAAAATTATTCAGATTGCTGCTAAATGATGAGCAGATGTTTCAATGAATCCTGCTTTGGAATTAGCTTTACAAAAGGCTAAATATTACAATTTACCTAGAGATGTAATCGATAAAGCTATCAAGAAATGATCTGGTCAATTGAAGGCAGATGATTTGCATGAAGTAATATACGAATGATACGGACCTGGATGAGCAGCTGTCCTTGTTAAGACACTAACCGACAATACAAACAGAAGTAGTTCAAACATCAGAATTATTTTTGGAAAATATGGATGAAATATGTGAGAACCAGGTTCTGTTTCACGACAATTCAAAGAAAAGTGAGTATTTGAAATTGATGGAATGTCTGAAATGATAAATGATAAATGAAATATGGTAGAAAAAGTAAATCCATTAAACTATGATGAAGCAGAATTAGAATTGTTGGATATGGATGTAGAAGATGTAGAAAATGAAGATGGACATTTGATAGTTACAGTTGATAAAAACAATTTTACATCAGTTCGTGATGCGTTGAAGGCCAAGAATTATCATGTAATTGATTGAGCTTTACGCTTTTTACCAGAAAATACTATTTCAATAACAGGGGAGGATGAGAAAGCTTTGGAATCTTTGATGGAGGCTTTGGATGAAGATGAAGATGTTGATTCAGTTTATGCAAATAATGCTTAATACATAATATTATACTAAATAAAAAACGACCAATAAAATGGTCGTTTTTTTATATTTATTAATATTTATTATATGTTACATACGTTTCATTCATTTAACATCCTGTAAATTTCAAATGTTTTAATTACCTTTTTGTAATTATTTAAATAATTATATGTGGTTCATATATTTGTGATCAATGTCTTTAAGTCCATTAATCTAATTGTACTATATGCATCTATGCTTGTACTATTTCATAGGTTTGCTATACTAGTTTCTATTTGTTCTAATGCCGTTTCAGGTGTAAGATTTCTTCATATACATTTTTCTCATAGTAACTTTTGGATTTCTAAGACTTCATCTTCATGTAGTCAATCTCAATAAATTCTAAATTCAATGTTTCATACATATTGTTTTGTAGTATAGTTTGTCATATCTTTTGTTTCTTGTTCTCAATCATATGTGAAATTAACTATTTTAATTATTTGTGGCATTTCTTGTAAAAATTTTCTTAATTTTTCGGTGTAATTTCCATCTCATTCAATTCATATTGTGTATGCTAAACTTGGGATGTTTCTGTATTTGTTTCTAAATTTATAATAGCAATATTTTTGAGTTTCATTTCAACATTGTGCGACTTGTTTAATTGCTTTATCTATTATCTCATCAGTAATTAATGTAGTATCGGATATACCTTTAACTCGTTGGAATAAATTGTACCCTATTGCTTTGTCTTGTGAAAATCACGTATATTCTTGTTGGATTTCGTTAATCTCATCTATGCGGTCTATCTTGATAATTTCCCAGATATTGTATATTAATTCGTTTATTAATGATATACTTTTTTGATTTGATGTTGTAGATAATTTTTCAACAAGTAATAGAAATGAACGATATGAGTTTGCTGTATAGGATACATTTATTGGGATATAAAACTCATCTCATTTTTCAGTTATTTCTCATACTTCTATACTATTAATTTCGTTATATTCATTGTTTGCTCCTACGTCTTTTATAAAATTACTTCGTTTATCAATTAATTCAATGTCATTATATGGGTTATTTTCCAAGAATTTTTCTCAGATGTAATCATCATTGATTTTACCTAAAAAGTCATCTTTCCATATATTTAAACTTGGTAATAGTAGGTATTTTAAAAAGTTGTCGTAAGGTGCTTGAACTCATCATAAATATTCATTGTATCTAGTAATACTTTCTTTTAAATATGTATTATAATCAATTAATTCATTTATTTTTTTAAAATCAGTTGCTTCATTTTTTAGATAATTATTTGTTTTTATTGGTGATGTATCATAGTTGCTTAAATTGTACAATATCTCGGATGTTGAGTCGAGCTTTTTGATATCTATTATTGTTTTTGTAATAAAAAATATCATTAATGCGGTAGTAGCAATGGCAACTCATCATACAATCCATACTAAATATTTTCAATTTTTTATAAAATCTGAAACTTTGTTGAGAATTCCTTTCAGTTTCTCTTTTATCATATCCTTTTTGTTGTCGCTGTCTTTAACGATAATATCTTCCTGAGATGTCTCTTTATTGTCGTCCATTTTGTATAGGTTTTATATTATGTAAAATCTTAATATAAAAAGTCGTCAATTTCTATTTGATTTTCATTTTTAATTGGTACACTGAATGTTTTATTAGATGTGTTTACAGTAAATATTGTAGTTCATATTGTTATAGTTCTTTGAACCACATCAATTGTTTTAACTTCAATTCATTCTGAAACGATTGCTCTACTTAACTTTAAGTTGTTTATTAAACTATTTAAAATGAATGAGTGAGCTGATAATATTCATTTTTTAGCCAACTCTAATTCGTCTTCTTTGAATGTGTTTATTTGAATATCGAATGTGAGTTTATCAGTTTGCTTATTAAATGATCTAAATTTTATTGTAAAGCTTGGTATTTCTGTTTGTTCCAGTTTTTCATCGATAAATTCTATTAGCTTTTTAAAGAATTTTGTATCAAATCCAGTGTCTTCAGTTAGCTCATAATATTTATCGAAATCTCATATTGAATTACAATTATAGTCTATTTCAAAGGTGTTTAAACGGCAATTTTTTATATAAAGATTTATGTCTCTTTCTCATCTTTTTGTTATTTTACTTATATTTGTTAATATTTCTTCTTTTCACATTCATAGTTCTTTTGATAAACTTTCAATAAATGTATCTAATTTTGAGAAAACAGTTATTGCACTACTAAATTTTATTGCTTCAATTGCAGTTAAAGAATCTTGGATTGATGTTATAGATTCATTATCGGAAATAACATGAGATAATTTGTCAGCAAAGAATCAATTTGAACTTAATTGTTTCTTTGCATCATCTAATTTCTGTGTGTTTTCATTTATTGAACCAAATAAATTCCTTAGGGAATTTTTTATGGTCTCTTTTTTATAAATAAATCCTTTATCACTTTGTATTAGATTTGTTAAGTTTCTTTTTCAAACTTCATCGGATATATCAAATGATGTATTAGGTTTTTCATATTCTTTTCATATGATATTATATATTTTTTCTTTGTATTTTTCATAAAAATCGACTATGCTATTGCGGCTGTTTTCTATTCAATTTGAATAGTCAATTACATATTTATCATATTTGTAGAAAATGAATCAGATGGCTCATGTTATTAGTATTATGAAAACGAATAATGTCATTAATTTTGCATTTTTTGATATTCATAATGTGTTATTTGATATTGTAGATTTTACTTGTCTTAAATCAATTCCTTCGTAATTTTCTGTTAGGTTGTCATCATTTATTTTTCCTATAAGGCTTTCATTTTGATTGTTTTCTTTGGCGGCTGTATCGTTATTATTTAAGTCGTTTAAATCAATTGCTCAGCTTCAATTATTTATGTTTTGATTGTTTATAGTATCGGCCATTTTGTAATATTTGTTATAAAATATCCTATATATCTTTACCTTATAAATTTTATATTACAAAATGGAATACAGATTTTGTATTTTGGCCTTTACAATACAGAAAATATATATTTAATGTGTTTGCTATCTATGTGTGATATTGAAATAGATTTTTGATAGCTTATATAATGCTGGTTTTATTATTAGATCATAACTTCCATATTGTTCTATTTTTGTTCATCATAAAGATTCTTTAAATTTACTTACTCAATTCAAAGGATGTTCTGGGAATCATGTTGGAGCTCATCACATCATATCTACGTATGTTTTTCAATTTCTTCTTGCGTGACCAAAAATTTTAAATTTTAAATAGTGGTGTCATCAGATATTATTATAAGCTCTATTTGCAAATCCATAAAGATAAATAATACGGTTTTCATCGTAAATACATATACTTCATGCTATAATATCTCAATTTATATGCGATGTAAATAAGTTTCAACAATTGTTTTGAGTGATATATCTGATGAGTTTGTCGTATTGTGTTTTTGGAATTATATTAAATCATTTTGTTCCACTAACTTCTTTTCGTCTTTGATAAAATAGATCATATTGGTCAGGAGATGCTATACCAAACTCTATTCATTTTTTCATAGCCTTTTTTACTCTTTCTTTACATCCTGAATTCATTTCTTTCATTAATTCTTCATCAGTTTTGGTAATATCATAAACTATGTTTGCTTGTGGCATATTTTCTCTAAATGCCAATTCTAATCAGTAATCTTTTTGAATCTGTTTACGGATATTTAATCTCATTTCTCTAATATTTTCTACAAAATTTTCTGGTCTTTCTCAGCAATTTTCGAATCTAATAATTTCATTTAAAAAACATAGTTGAATGAAAATGACTCATTTTCCTTTTTCATATTTTTTTTTAAGTTTTTGTAATTCTTTTTTTACATATTCTTTGTTTTCAGGTAATTCAACTCCCATAATTTGTAGCCATTTAATTTGGAAGGTTCAAAGCTTTTTTTCATGTACTAATCAAAAATAATCTTTTCAAAACAAATGTTCAACGAAGGACTTTTTATTGTATACTTGTGTCTGTATATCTTTCCAAATTTGGCTTTGGTATAAATTGTACAAATTTATATTTATAGATGGTAAAATATTGACTAAATTTTGTATACGATTTTAAATAGGAAATTCAATATTAAATTAGCGTTTTATAGTAATTGTTTTTGAATATTTTAATTGGGTAGAATAGTATTAATTTAAAATAAATGCGTTTGCTAATAGGTATACTATTCCAATTATAAATAGTCAAATTACTGTGTATAGTATATTTTTTCAAAGTTTTTGGAAATTCTCGGCTTTACTTGGATTTATCAGAATTTTAAATCATTGGATAATTAAAAGAATTAATATTACTAGTCAAATAATTCCTATTGCTCGAGTTATTACATGATATAAAATTGGTATATTTTTATCTGCAAGTATTCCTGATCAGATGTCTCCTAAGTTGGAAGCGGCATCGAAGACTTCATTTTGTTTTCCATAAACAGCTTCAACTATACTTTTAGCTCAAATAATTACTAGGATTGATATTGCACATCGTCCAATCATTCACAATGCTGTTTTTTGATTTGATCAATCTGTTTTTGTTATTAAGCTAATGCTTTTTCATACTAATATTACAAAAATTACAGCTAATGCTAAGTATAATGCTATTTTTATGAATGGATACGCTATTTTATCATAAATATTTTTTGATAATTGAATTCATGTCATATCATTTACATTTCCTGATTCAAATATATCTTCGAATAGCACTGATCATATATATTTTGCACTAATCATTAAGATTATTCAGATAACTCAGAATGCAACCATTTTAAGTCATGTTGAAATTTGTTTTTCATCGCTAGAGAAAAGTAGTTTATATGCTCAAATCATTCAGATTACTACTCATATAGATATTAGTATTGGAATGATGATTTTATCAAGTAAATTAAACATAAACATTTGTATTGATTCACCTCATCATGTGTTAGCAATTGTAGTAGCAGAATCTACACCACTTCTTATTGGCTCTATTGCTTTATTCATTGAATAGTTAAATTTTCAAGTTGCAGCAAATCATACTGAAAATAGTTGCATAAAGATAAATGTTGAAAATATTACTTTTAAAAACTTAGTCATTTTTTGTTTTATTAGATTTAAAAAATATATCAGTTATTCCTTTAAATATTGGAATATGTGGTAAATGCTGTCGTTTTATAAACATTATAAAATATCTTAACATAATTAGTATGTCTCATGTTATTATGATGTATTTTCAGTGGGTTGTTCCAAAATATATACCGATAAGACATAATATTGTTAATAAAATATATTCTACAATTATTTGTTTGTTTTCAGTTTTAAAAAGAAATTCATAATGTTTTTTTTGTTCTTCAATATTATTATTTAGTCCTTTTTTATTAAAAAGAGCATAAATTGGGCCGGCAATATATCATCGTATTTCTTCAGGATTTTTAGAAAATGAGTTGTTAAATGTTTGTTTCCATTTTGATCAAAAGTATATTCAATTCATATTGCACAAAGCAATTATTAATATGACACATAAAATAAATATATTTAAGTAAATATTCATAATAAATATAGCAGACAATGCAAAGATACTTCGTAAAATAATACTACATTTTATGGTACTGTTTTCTCACTCGAATTCATGATTTTCATACCAACTGTAAATATTGTAAATTGGGATGAAATACAGTAATTTATCAAAGTTTTTGTCTCATTCAATGTTTGATAAATCATTATTTGGATTGATGTTTTTATTTAATGCTACTAGAATTGTTCACATAATTAGTAATATTGCAAGGCCAATAAGGAATCATATGCTAATTTTTTTTATAATTAAGTTATTTGTACTGAGCTGGATAACTCATAAAATTATAGTAATTATAAGTAATATTATATTTATATATCATAATTTTATATATCAGTTTATAAATGATTTGTCTTCTTGTGATAAATTATCATCTTTTTTTATATTGTTTTTTATTAATGGTGCAAAAAACATTATTGCAGAAAATGCAAATTCATTTTTTTTATTTGTATTATTGTTTATTTTTGTTTCCATGTTATTTTATATCTGTGGATATAAATGCTTGTTCTTGTGGTGATGCAAGGATTTTGACTCATATATGTTGATTTCATGCAAAAATTAGTCATTCTCAAATACCACAAGATACCAATCTTCTTTCTTCTGTATCTGATAATCACAATAGTGATTCTAATGACTTAATTGAAGTTGTTGATTGTTTTAACAATATTTGCAAAGCTGAATTTGATATAATTGGTTTACCATATTCAGATCTTACAAAATCTTCAATATCTTGAGATATTGTTGTAATTCATACACCATATTTTCTGGCTCTTTTGATTAATCAGAATAAAAATTCTGCAGAATTTGGATGTCTAAGCATAATCCATGCTTCATCACAAACTAATAATCTTTTCTTTTTGTGTGCTCTAACTTTTGTCCAAATAAAGTTTAAAACATTAAACATTGCAGGAGTTTTTAAAGCATCTTCTAGATCTCTAATGCTAAATACTGTTAGAGCATTATTGATATCTACGTTTGTATAATTATTAAATATTTTTCCAAAAGTTCATGTTACGTATTTACTCAATTTTAAAGCCATTTTTTCTCAACCATCCATCCCATTTAATGTGTTCATCAAGTCTTCCATGATTGGAGGTTGCTTTCATTCATAACTTGTTTCATCAAAAGTAAATCATTTCAATATATATGTGCTTTGCAATGCTTTATCCAAAAGAGCTTCATCTTCTGTGTCTAATTCTCAAACTAATATTTTTATTAATCAGATTAAGTTCATAATTTGGCTTCTTAATAGATCTCATTTTCAGTATTCTACATCTTCAATTTTTGGTGGTATATCAAATGGATTTAAGTATTGTTGTGAATTAGTAGCGATATTTATGTATGTTCATCCCACTTTATCACACATATCTTTATATTCGTTTTCTGGATCTATTACGATTGAATCAATTCAATTCAATAGATATCTCATGATTTCTAGTTTTACTGTAAATGATTTTCATGCTCATGATGTAGCTAAAATACAACTATTCATGTTTGGTAGATCATTGTTAAATCTATCAAATATTACTAATCATCATGTGTAACTATTAATTCCGTATAAGATTCATGTTTTTTGTGTTAAATCATTTGAAATGAATGGAAAGCTTCCAGCGAGAGATGATGTTACCGCACTTCTTGTAATTCATAAGTCATCTAGACAAATTGGAAGTACACTATTGAATCATTCATCCATTCTTTGTGTTGCATTTTTTAATTTTATTCAATATCCAGATATTTTTTGTTCAAATTTTCTACCAATTTCTTTTAATTTTTGTTCATCTTCATTGTATAAATTTATATAGTATCACATTTCAAAGTACCTTTCTTCACGTGTAGTTAATTTTTGTCTAATATCTTCTACATCTCTATATTGTTGCTCAATTTCTGTATCCAATGTAATTCCTTTTTGGATAGATTCATTTATCTCAGCTTTTAATTGTGTTGCTCTGTTTTTTAACATGCTTTGAATAGCACTATCTTCTTCTGGATAAATCAAAAAACTCATGTCTCGTTTTTCGTTAAATCATAGGATATCTCTAGTCCATAATGCATCAATATACGATGGATAACTTTGTACATAATATGATTTTCATAAGATTCAAGATACGTTGAAATCTGTGGCTTTAAATTCCCAAAATGATGGAGCAATATGAGTTTTGTAATCGTTTATAGTTGTTGTATAACGTTTTTCTACCTCGGAAATATATTTTCTTAAGTTGCTTGTTAGTTTTTTATCAGAGTATTCGGAATCTGGCATTTCTATGATTGCCTTAACTTGATCTTTTAAATCTAAATTTTTTAATTCAGTATTTTCTACTGGTGTGTCTTTTGTATCTCAATTCCTATTATCGTCTTTTCATTTATTTGCTTTCTGCGTTGGAAATAGGCTTTCAGCCAGTCTATCAAAAAATCATTTTTTTTCTGTTTTATTCTCTGTTTTGGGTGTATTTTCTTCAATTTTTTGCTCTGGCTTGCTTTCTGTGGTATTTCATTTTTTAGGCATTAAGCTCTCTACAAAGCTATCAAAGAATCATTTTTTTTCTTGTTTCTTTGCTTCAGTTGGGGTACTGTTTTCTGTGCTTTCATTTTTTACTTCATTTATAAAAATGCTGCTTGTAACAGGGAATCATCCATTTTCTACAATGTCAGTGTAATTTGTATCAACTACTATGTTTTTGATTTTTTCGTTCATTATTGTGTTTTTGTTTTTAAATGTTATAAAATTTATTCAATTTAATTATAGTCATAAATTGTAAATTATCAAAAAAAAGAAAAGAAATCTCTGATATCTGGTTTACATTTTACTAAAAAATGATAGAATTATTAGAAATATTTTGCCATTCATAAACTTTTGTTGATTAATCAACATTTTTCGTAAAATCATAGATTTTCTTTGTCACAATCTAATATAACTTTATAACAGTTTTTATTTGATATATCTTTTAAAATCGATATTAAATGTTCTCATAGTCATAAGCCTCTGTAATTTGATGAAACTACAATATCCTCAATGTGTCATACTCATTGTCAGTTGTGGATAAATTTCTTTTCGATGACAACAGTTCAGGTAACAGCGATTTTTCAGCTTTTGATATCTTCTCAAATTACTATGAAGTATTGAGGCTCTATTTGATTAATTTCATACATTTGGTTAAAAATTTCTTTGAATTTTTGTTCATCAGTTTCACAGCTTGTTAATTCTGATAATACAGAGCAAAATCATTTTTGAAAATCTGAGATTTTTAGTGGTCTAAATTTTATTCAATTTTTTTCTTGTAGTACTTGTGCTATATACTTTGATGGGAATAATTCATCCATTTTGTTGCTTTATAATAGTTAAAAATTATATCAATGATTCTGCTTGCCAATCTATTTTAAATCAATTTTGGTTTAATTTTAGTTTTGTGTAAACTATATCCATAAAATTTCTAAGATTTTTTCATTTTAAAATTATGTTGTATCTATATTTTCAAAATATTTTGTAAATCAATGGAGGAGTGGAATAAATTTCCAAATCTTCCATCATATATTTTTCTTTTAAATACAATAATTCTTTGTATAATTTATCTACTTTGTTGAACAATCTTTCTTCAATTTCATTTTTGTATAAAATGACACAAACATCTGTAAATGGAGGATAATTTCATATTTGTCTGAATTGATTATCTTCTTTTGTAAATTGTGGTAAATCTAGTTTGCAAGCATTTCTGATGCTGTAGTTTTCTGTATTAAAACTTTGTACAATAAAGTTTTTGCAGTTGTGGTTTTTGAATGTATCATATAAAAAATAAAAGTTATTTTTTGCTGCGGTATAATCTGGGATATTTAATCATAAATCAGCGTTCAAAAAAATTATTAAATCTAAATTTAATCATTTGATTGGAGTATTCAAAAGTGATGTTCATATATAAACTTGTGTATTTGATTCATTAATTCCATTTATTTTGTTTATTGAATTCGCTTTTTCAGACTCAATTATTTGGCATTTAATTTTAAATTCATTTTCAAGTATTTCAGCGATTTGCTGTGTTCAAATTCCAAATTCTAGTATTTCAGTAGATCAGCAATGTTCACATTTTTGTGGAAAATTGTATTGAGTTTTGCATATATGGCAAAGTCATATTTTACCATTATTTACTTTGTGGTAGCTGATGCTGACAGAACATTTATCACATTTTGGTACATATCCACATTTTTTACAAAAAATTCATCCAGAATATCATTTTTTATTTACCAATATTCATATTTTTTTTCATTGTTTGATAGACTTTGAGATTCCACTTTTTGCGATTTCAGAAAAAATGTAATCAGATTCTCTGGTCATATCTACTAAAAATATTCTTTTTTCTCAATGATCAAATAATTCGTAATTCATATATTTTGTTTATTTATTTTTTGCATATTTTCAAGTTTTGAAAAATTTTTTTATAAAAAAAGAAAGGGAAGCAAAGAGTTGCTTCACCTCCCTATAGAGCAAATTTTAGACATTTCTCAATGTTTTTGGGCTTAACATAACCCTAGCTTGCTCTCATTTCTCATGGAGCAAGTCATTGATAATGCTTTACCCCATAAGAAGGTTATCTCAGCAATAATATTATACATAAAAAATTTTTATTTGTCAAATTTTTTGGCACTTTTTAATTAAAAATTAATAATAGATAATGAAAATACTGTTGATAACTTGTGAAATTTAGTTTAGATGTGGTGTTAAAAGTAATGTTTTTACGACTTATTTTTGTAAATTTTTGAGTATTTCTATCATATCTCATAATTTATTTGTTTTATTGCACAATTCTTTTGCTTCTTTTCATCCTGGTATTCATTTTAAGTATTGATGAAAGTATTTTCTGAATGTTAGGGGAGTGTAGTAGATCTTTTCTATATTTTTTTCTAGATTAATAGTTTCTATTTCATCTAATTTTGGATATATTTTTGCTGTCCGATTTTCTTTTAAAGTCTGTAAAAAGATTTCAAATTTTGCTGAAAGAAGTAGATGTTCGATGGCTGTATCTATTTTTTCTTGGATGCTTGGTTCGTGATTTGTGAATATTCGTGGATTTCATATAGCAGCTTGTCATATCATTATTCAATCTAGTGTAACTCAGTTTTTGCTAAGTCTTGATTCAATATCTTTGTATGATTTTATTGCTCAATTTCATATTATTTTACAATTCTTATTTGTCTTTGATTTGAGATCATATATAAAATCTCGATCTCATTCTCAGTGATATAATTCTTTTAAAGTCCTTGAATGAACTGAGATTTTATCGCAATAAGAACTAGCTTCGACTAAAAATTCTAGTTGTCTAACTTTGTCTACATTGTCTAAACCTGTCCTACTTTTTATACTAAATGGTAGCTTTAGATTTTTTGAAATATTTTTTATAATATTTAATGTCCTTTCTTTATCCTTCATTAACGTTGATCAACCTCATGATTTCATGATATTATTTGCCGGACATCAAGTATTGAGCTCTATTCCAGCAATTTTATCTCAATATAAATCTTGGATTTTTACAGCAGTTTTCACTAATTTTGTTTCGTTTCATCCAAATATCTGCAAAATAATTGGAGACTCATAGGAAGAATTTATAATTGATTTAACTACATTTTTAGGACATGCTAAAAATCAGTCAGATGTCATAAATTCGGATCGTAGTCGAAGTTCATTATCTCTTTTCCTATTGTACTTTTCAAATATTTTTTTTGTAATTACTCTGCATGGAAGATCTGTAATTCAATCCATTGGAGCTAATCCTAGTATCATATTTTATGTTATTTTATTAAATAATTGAGTATATTTTTTTATTATTTTTTTTCAATTACAAGAAATGCCCATTTGTGATGGGCATTATCTTAGTATACTAAGCGATTTATTCATTCATAACTTTTGGTTGAGCATTATCATTTTTGTGTGTTGGGTGAGTCATGTTTATTTTGTCTATTGTTCGTTCAGTTTTTTTTATTGTGTACCGTACCGAATGTGCGGCTTATTTGTCTGCACGAATCTCTTTTTCTTGACGTTTTGTGTTAGCACCATTATCTTTTTTATTTTGTATTTCTTTTTCTTTTTTTTGAATTCTATGTTCTATGATTATTAATAAATGTTCTTTTTTTTCTTTTTTTGCCGATAATTTAGAAACAATTTCATCGGTTCCAATTTCGGTTTGTTTTTTGTTTCTTTTATTGTGTTTTTTCTTTTTCATGTTATATGTATTTTTTATTTTTCGCATGATAAATCTTTTGATTAAAAAATCAATAAAAAGTGTCCTAAAATTTGCAAATTTTTATTGTTTTGAATATAATAATTTCGAATATTTAATTCTTAATTCTTTTAACGTGAAAAATTTTTTGAAAATACTATTTCATAAAAGGGACACAGCAATTATTTCTAATGATTGAAATCATTTTTCTGAACATGAAGTTTCTGTTGAAAATGCATGTTTACAACCAGAAGATCACCAAGATTCAAAAATTTCTAAGATAAAAAGAAATTTTGAAAAAAGGTTTTCTATAAAACTTACATCTGAAAGAAAACAAAAACTTGCTGAAAATATTATTGAAAACGCTAATGTTTGAAGATTATATTGGATTCAGCTGGTTATTTCTTGTATGTTAGCAACACTATGATTATTGATGAATTCGATACCTGTAGTAATTTGATCAATGCTTGTATCTCCTATTATGACCCCTATTCAAACCTTTGCTTTTGCTGTTATAAATTGAAAAAAACATATGTATATAAATAGTCTTAAAGTATTATTTTTGAGTATTTTGATTGCTATACCATCTAGTTTTTTGATTTGTTATGTTATTCCATTTTCAGGAATTACTGAGCAAGTATTATTGAGAGCAACTCCAACTGTTGTTGATTGAATTGTAGCTATTTTGTCTTGAATAATAGCTTTTGTGTTTTTATCTGATGAAAAATTGGAAGCGAGTATTGTATGAATAGCAATTGCAGTATCCTTGATGCCACCATTGGCGGCTGTATGAATTTGATTACATTTTATGAATTGGTCGGTTGCTCAATGAAGTTTTCTTTTATTTATAACAAATTTGGTTTGAATTTTAGCAGTTGGTATTTTGATTTTTTATTTATTTTGATTTAGAGCAACAAATAAAGATTGAAAAAAAAGAACAAATGTTACGATTATAATGTTGATTGTTTTTGTTTGATTGATTACGGTACCATTATGGAAATCTATGACACAAATTGCTGAAACTCAAAAAATGAATAATCAAATTATTGAGGTTTCAAATAATTATTTTGATAAATTGAATAATGAGATTGTTGTTAACGAATTATCTTTCCGTAATATATCCGATGATGTTGTTCGTATTGTTGCAAAATTAGATGTTCCAACGGAATTTTCTTTTACAAATTCTTATAAAGATGAATTAACAAAAAAATTGTCTGAATCTTTGTGAAAATCTGTGGAATTGGATTTGGATATCATTGAAATTTCAAGTGTATATATTGAGAAATGAGAATCTCCTGAAAAAATATTATTAGATAAAATAAATAAATATCTTTTATCAAACCAAATAATATTGGTTGATAATAAGAATTTATTATCTGGTAACAATTTCTTGTTCCTAAATTTGTATACTGATTCTTTAGTGGAAAAAGAAGCTGTACAAAATGATATTTTAGGTATTGTTGAATCAGAATATTCGTGAGCTAAATTAATATTACAATGGCAAGATAATTTGCAAAAACATGATGAAGAAGTAATAGAGAAATCTCAAGCTGAAATAGATTTGGAAAAGCAATTATCAGTATTGTTTAAATGATGAGAAATCTCTTATTTTGATTTAGATTATTTGGAGAGAGTTCAGGATGAAGAATATGAAAAATATGCACAGCTAACAATAGAATTTACTACCCCATATTCAGCATATAAAACGAAACAAATGCTTTCTGAATGGAAAGAGTTGGTTAAAGATTATTTATGAATGGATGTGTCTATGAAAGTGAAATTTAAAGAAATTAATTTGATGGAAATGTAATTTATCCTTGTTTTTCTACTTTATATCACTATTTTTTATTTTGTTTAATTTTCTTATTTTTCGTGATGAAAAAAATTTTTGATAAAATTTGGGTCTTTGTTAAGTGAATTTTGATGTGAACTTGCGATGTGATTCCATGAGTAAGTGGATGAACTATTGCGTTTATTACTTGAATTTATGATAAATTAATTGATTCATTATATTGATTTAATTTGAAGACTTTGAAATTAGTTTTTAAATGAAAAATTAAAGAGGCTCGAAATGCTATAAATTGATGATTTTTGGTAGCTTTATTTTTGTGAATATTAGTCGCTGTACTAACATTGGCAAAATTGATTAGTTTTTTGTTATCAAATTATCCATCATATGTATGGGCTTTCTTTTTCTGATTGGTTATTTCTTCTGTAATAATATTAATAAAATCGTTGAAAAATGGATTCAAACGAAGTTATCTGTTGTGGCTCTTAGTTTGAGCAGCAATTTGATTTGTTTTGACTTCATTACCAGTAATGAATTTGTGAAGTGGAAAATTGACTCTATTTGCTTCATGAGCAATTGCTATTATGGCTATGATTTTACCATGAATTAGTGGATCATATATATTATTAATTTTGTGACAGTATCAAAATGTATTGGGATATGTAGTAGAATTAACTTCTCGTAATTGGTCAGCAATAGTGCCATTGATTATATTTGTATTGTGATGTGTGGTTTGATTAATATTGTTTTCAAAATTATTACATTGGGTAAAAGAAAAATGGCATGATCAAATGGTATTAGTTTTGACATGATTTATTATTTGATCTTTGCAGAAATTGTGGCCATGGAAAGAGACAGTGAAAACTTATTTGGATAGTCATTGAGCAGAACAACCATTAGTTCAAAATAATATTTGGCCATCTTGGTCAATGAATGTTGTTTATTGCATTATTTTAGCATTGGTTTGATTTTTTGTTGTATGGTTGATTGATTATATTTCTAAAAGAAAAAAATAATGAAAAATGTAGTTTTGCTTGAAAATATTCGTTCAGCATATAATGTATGAAATATTATACGTACAGCAGATTCACTTGGACGAGATGTTTGGATGTCTGGTTACACACCTTGGCCAGATGAACAACCAAAAGTGAAAAAGACATCGCTTGGTGCAGAGGAAAATGTGGGATTGAAAAGGTTTGATGATGCTTTGCAGGCTATAGATTTTGCTAGAGAAAATAATTTTAATGTATTAGCGTGAGAAATAACTCCTGATGCTATAGATTTAGCTAAATATGAAAAAACTTGAAAAAATATTATGTTGATTTTGTGAAACGAAGTTGATTGAGTTCAACAAAAAACTTTGGAAACAGTAGATGCTGTAGTTTATATTCCAATGCAATGAATTAAAGAATCAATGAATGTCGGGCAGAGTGGTGCTATTTTTATGCGAGAATTGAGAAATTACTAATTTTTACAAATTTTCGTTAATGAAATTTACAAATGGGTAGAGTGTTTTGCAGTATTCTACTATTTTTTTTCAAAAATCTTGTGATAAAATTTCTTTGTTGCTAAGTGGTAATTCTACTAGTCGATCTTTGTATTTTAGATATTTTTCTACTTTTGCTGCTTCTTTTAAATCAATTTTATCTTCATTGTAATCTAATTTTGGTAGATTTTTTATTGGCTCGCGAATTGTAAAAACTCATCAAAAAATATCTTTGAATTTTTTGTTGTTTATGATTTTTAGAAATTCTTTTGGATTTTCTAATATAGCTTGTCTAGTAGATTTCATGTCTTGTGGCTCCGGTCGTGCGAGTCATCAGCAAATCATACTTTTGTTGTTTTCTATATGAATATAATATCATGCTTTGTTAAATTTTTTTCAGTTTGGTGTGATAAATCATCATAAGTTTGTTTTATATGGAGCTTCACGATTTTTTGGAAATCTTTGATCTTTGTATATCCTGTAAACACAATGTTTTGCTGTTAGTCATTCCAAACTTTTGTCGAATTTTGATATTTCAGAAATTTCTTCGTTAATAAAATTATCGAAAAATTCTTTAATTTTTAGGTAGAGTGGTTTGTATAAATCAAAAAATTTCTTATCATTGAATTCTTCAAGTCATTTAAGAAATTCTATAGTTTGTGGATGTAACATAATAATTGATAGTTAAGAATGAATGATTCATTATTAAACAAAAACCTCTCTAATTCAAGAGAGGTCTTTATTATTTTGGGTTTAAATCTTTATTTTACAGCAGATACTAGGTTGTATGTATCTGTAGCGATCATTAATTCTTCTTCTGTAGGTACAACTAGTACTTTTACTTTTGAATCTTTTGTAGAAAGAATTACTTCTTCTCATCTGATTGCATTCTTTTCATCATCTATTGTAATTCACATGTATGCTAATTTATCGCAAATTCTTTTTCTAATGATTGGTCAGTTTTCTCAAACTCATGCTGTAAATACAATTGAGTCTACTCATCACATTTCTGCCGTATATGCTCAAATGTATTTTACTATTCTATGGATATAAACATCTAGGGCTAATTGACATTGTGCATCTCATGTTTCAATATCTCTCATATCACTAGATTGTCATGAAAGTCATAGTAAACCTGATTTTTTGTTCATAATATTTTCAACTTCGTCTCAAGTTAATTTTTCTTTTTTAGCAATATAATTTGGAACAGCTGGATCAAGATCTCAACATCTTGTTCCCATTACTAGTCATGCAACTGGAGTAAATCATGTAGTTGTATCAATTGATTTTCCGTTTAAAACGGCTGTAATACTTGCTCCACTTCATATGTGGCATGTAATCATTTTGTGATTATTTATGTCAACTCATAATATTTCAGCAGCTCTACCGCTTACATATTTGTGTGATGTTCCATGGAATCAGTATCTCCTAATTTTGTATTTTGTGTAGTATTCATAAGGAAGTGCATATAAGAAAGCTTCTGGTTTCATTGTTTGATGGAATGCAGTATCAAATACGGCTGTTTGTGGTACGTTGTCATTCATTAAAGCTTTACATGCCATGATCCCTTCGATATTTGCCGGATTGTGTAATGGAGCTATTTCGACACAAGCTTCAATTTCTTTTAAAATATTATCGTTTATTATTACTGAATCTGAGAAATTTTCTCAACCATGTACAACTCTGTGTCAAACTGCTTCAATTTCTCCAATGCTATTCATGATAGCTGTTTCTCATTCTGTAAGTAATTTAAATGCTTCGTTTAAGGCTTCTTTGTGGTTTTTGATTGGCTTTTCGTAAACTGTTTTTTCTCATTTTGCCTTGTAATTTACGATAGACATCTCTAATCAAATTTTTTCGATAAGTCATTTTGCCAATGTCTCTTTTTGTGGCATATCAAATACTTGATACTTTAGAGATGAACTTCATGCATTGATAACTAGTACTTTCATGATTTGTTGTATATTAATTTAAAATAGTAAACGAATTTATTATTTGATTAACTGTATCTATATATTCGTTAAATGTATCTTTTGTTGCTGTATACGTAAATACATATGCTTTATTATCTTGTATAAATACAGTTTGTTGTGCTTTTAGATCTAATCATTCTTCAGAGAATTCATAAATAATTGATTTTCAATCGTTCGATTCTGTATTCTTAATTTCTTTTTCGACGAAATCTGTGAATAGTGTCTTAAGTTCTTTAACTGTTGTTTCTACATATGAATCAATATCTTGTTCTACTTGAAGCTCTTGTACTATAATTCATAGATTTTCGTTGATGTCATCGTCTTTTGGCGTGTTTAGTTTTATATCAAATCATAAGTTATCCTCTTGAAAAGTTCGATTACCTGGAATTTTTATTTTAAAATTGTATTTTTTGTTTTCGTATTCTACGAAATCTTTCGATGTTGTATTTTGTAATTCTTCGGTTGTTTCTAAGACTTCTTGTAAATCATTTATTTCATTGTTTTCTAGTTTTGTATTATTATTTTCTATTGTGAATGAACAACCAGTTGCAAATATACATGATAGGAATAGTCAGAGTATTGCGATTTTTCTTGTTTTCATATTTCTTAAAAAGAATAAATTTCCATTCTTTTATTCAAATCTTATTTAAATTCAACAGATATTTTGTCTAAGTTTGTCTGTTTTGTCTAAGTTTGTCTATAATATTATTTTACAGACCTTTTTCTCAGATTAAAATTGAATTGTTTGATGCTTTTTGGTTAGGAGTATCTTTTCCTGTTTTATCTAAAAAACTTAATTTATTAATTGAAATTCAGCTTTCTTTACACAATGATTTTAATTCTTTTGTACTAAAAATATGATAAAATCTATATAGAGTCTCTCAGTTGTATTTCCGAGGTATTGATAGATCGTTTCGTTTGTGATTTCAAAAGGTATATATAGTTTTTAATATTGATTTTATGATTTCTTTATTATATTTTTTTGAGAATCGATTTGAAAAACTTCGGTTTGTCATTATTAATTTTCATCAATATTTCAATGTCCTATAAAAATTTTTCATTAATGATAATCTTTCATTTTCTTGTTCTATATGCTGAAAACTTGCAATTCAGATTATAAAATCAAACTGTTCTTGTGCTGTTTTTTGTATGTATTTACTGATATCTTCGCAGATAAATTTGTCTTTTGGATTGTCTTTTTTTGCATATTTTAACAGCTCGTTTGAAATATCTACTCATATGTAATTTATTTTGATTCATTTTAAATTTTCATGTAAATATTTTATGCATCTTCATCATCAACATCAAAATTCTAATATTGATACTTCTTTTTTTCAATATTTTTGTATTTCATTTAATATATGAATTCAGTCGTTTCGATGCTTATTCCTGCTTAAATAATATTTTTCAGCGATTGTATCATATACTTTTTTTAAATTATTTTTTTCCATTTATCAAAAAATTGATTGGTTTGTAAAACTCTTTTCTTCCTCATTTTTTATTTCAGATTTTGGCTTGGCTAATTTTACAAAATCTTCTAATGTAAATGTGATTTCTTTTTCATCTATGAATATTTTTTTGAAATGTAGTAAGTAGAGCAGTACAAAGGCTGTCATTCTAACATCATTTTTACAATATTTTTTGAATTCTTCTAAGTATTTCGTATCTCATGTTTTTTGATATTCTTGCCGTAAGACCTCTCATTCAGCTCATGATGTTAAAGTTTTTTGTATTCAAATTAGGGCTTCAGATAGCTTGTTTAATCAAATTCTTCTTCAAGACAAATTCCATATGAAATAGAATATATCTAAACTTTTTTTATTTAGTGTTTCCAGATCTTGGTTTGTTAATCATCATTGTTTAACTGTGATAGGATTGTCGAATGCGAAACTATTAAATCAAATCACATATCAATCAAAATCAACCAATTTTTTTGCAAAATTTTGTAGTCATTCAATATCTACATATTCATAATCCATTTTTTGATTTCATGGAGTCATTGAATATGCTAAAAGGAACTTGAATGTATCTAGATTTTCTCCAACTCATACTGTGGTCTCTATGTCGTAAACAATATATGGTTTTCAATTGATTGTATTAAATGTACCTGCTTTGAATTCATCAAATAATATTTCTTCAATAGTCTTTTGTCATGTTTGTCTTTCTTTCTTTATGATGTAATGCTTTAGTAAATCTTGTAATCCTCACTTATTATTCATCGGTATGGTTAGTTGAATTTTTTCTATTTCATCTGATAGCTCTAGATTTTCTCATTTTTTTGCTATTTTGAAAAAAGGATCTCATCTATCAAAGTAATACATTTTGTTTCATTCTTTGAAAACAATTTTCACCAAGTCGTTTATTCATTGGCACTTTTCTCTTTTTATTATGTTGTATAAATGAGGGATGAAATCATTTTTTACATTTTTAATATCTTCTATTGAAAAATTTTTATACATGTTAGTGTTTTTCTACTTTTAAATGAATAATGTTATAAATAACCTTCAACATCTTCTCGTAGGTATTTTTTGATTGTTGTTGGATCAACATCATATAAATATTTTATCGGTTCTATAAGGAATCTGTTTATTTCATTTTGATTATTACTGTTGAGGTACAATGAAAAATCTTTGATTATTGGATCTTTTTCTTCACCGAATTCTGTATTTCAGGCACCTTTTAAGAATAATGGTCATAGTATTTTTGTGTTTGTATCATATATTCATACAAAATCAATATCAGCAATTGTAAATTCAGCAGCAACTCTTCAATTCCTTTCTCAGATATCTGTGATTATTACTCATAGATATGTTGTTAAATCGTCTATGGCTATTATTGCTTCATTGTTTCATATTAATGTTGTTGTATCTGGTTTTGTTGGTTCATACGCTATAATGTTTGGTAAGATGCTGCTAATTGTTGTGGCGTTTGTTTTTATTCATGAAAGATTTTCGTTTACAAATGATTGTATCTCAGGGTTTGTGACTTGTATTCAAATAATTTGGTATGAATTCATATTAAATTGATACAATATCTTATTTCATGAGTCTCATTTTATTATGTTTATTTTATTTTCATTACATGTTAATATTTCTAATCCTTGTATTTTAATACCTCTTAGTTTGTCCTTTATTAGGTCGCAAGGAGAAATGTTTAAATCATTTGAAACATAAAGTTTAATATTATTTTGTATGTAATCGTAAATTTCTCAAATACTGTAATTTTTTTGGCTTAATATTATTTTAATTACATTATTAAACTCGTCTGATTTATAGAATCATTCTAATGTTATTTCGTTAACTATTAATGTTCAATTTTTGTTTTCTAAAGTACTTCAAAATGATATTGGTGTATTTTCTCATGTTAAGTTTATTGATAAGTATCAATTAATTTTTATTTTCGTTCAATCAATTTCATCATTGATGATTTTCATATAACTTAATGTCTTTAGATTCTTTAATAATTTTTCTTCGGTGTTGTCTATATTGTTGTTTGAACTAGATCATATTTTAGCAATTTCTTCTTCAATTGATTTGTTTGTTAATTTATCTCTTAATCAAATAAATCATTCTACAGAATTTCAATTATTTATTTTTTCAATTTCTGTAATAATTGATTCTATTTCTTCTCTTTTTGATTGAGTTGCTTGGTATTTTATTTTATTGAGAGTCGGAATTATATATAAATTATTAAACCGATATATTGCATCGTAGTAAAAAGAATCAATAATTGTTTCGTTGTTCTGCTTTAAAATGTTTTTTAGGTAATCAGTATAGCTTTTGTAAAATCATTCGTATGGAGGTATTCAATTTTTTAAACTAGTATATAATATTTGTTGATATGATGATAATTTGTATTCGTTTATTTCTTTGTATTTTGAGATATTTGATTTTATATATTTATTGTCTAATTCTTTTTGTACTTCGTTGAATGATTGGATCATGTAAAAATTTTTTGAATAGTCATCTTTGCACAAACTCATCAATAGTTCTAATTCATTTGGAGCGGTTTGTGTATATGTTAAATAATTGTTTAGTGAAACACATGCGGCTTCTTTATATCTTTTTTTTGTTACAATATTTTTCCGTGTTTTTTTAAATCATTCGATATCATCGGTAATATTATAGACAAAAAATCAATTTAAGAATTTATTTATATAGCTGTTACATACTCAATTAAATATTTTGTGTTGGTTTGCACAAGAGATGTAAAATGTATCTTCTATACTGTTGTTTTTTAGTGGAAGCAAAGTTATAGATTTTTCATCTTTTTGAATATCATCATAATTAATGAAAATTGTATTATTTAACATCTTTTCTAATTCAGCTGTTTCATAATTGGAATCTTTAAAATATTCAATATCTTTTATTTCGTTTGGCTTATACAAAAAAGTTCATCTTGGTAAGGTGTATCATTTATAGTTTATTAAATTGTTGTATGATTGGATTAATTCTTCGGATGCGTTTATGAATCACTGTTTTACAAGTATTTCTAGGTTAAATTCTTTGCTATTTGTTGTATCTTCATTTCTTTCTTTTTCATATTGTCATACAAGTGCTATTTTCCTTGCTTCGTATTCATTATCGAAATTGAGAGTTTTTCTTTTTTGCAATTCGAAGAAAAATATACTTATCGTAACTATTATTGTAATTATCAGTATTCAATATTTGAATATCACATATGATATAGTCTGGTATTTCTTTTCAACTTTTTTTAGTTCGTTGTCTCATTCTTCCTGTTCTCATTTTTCTTGAATATCTTTTTCAATTGATTCTAGTGTTGTTGAAGCTTCTTCTTGTGCCATAATTTTTTGTCACTAATAAATAATTAATATGCTTTTATATTTTTTTATTGTAATTTCAAAACAAAAATCTTAAAAAGCTCTTGCATATTTTTGTAAATTATTTATATCGATTGTCGTTTTACATTTTAAGTATTATTTTATTATGAAAAAGAGTTTGTTTGTGGCTTTTTTGTCTGTTTTTTCATTGGCTTTTTTTGCAGGATGTTCAATGATGCCAAATGATGAAGAAATAATTAATGGATCTGTAAATGAAACAGAAGTAATTAATGAGGAAAGGTTGGTAAATGAAGTAGTTGAATGAGAAGAAGTACAAGAAGAAAATGAGGAAATAAAAGAAGAATTGGAAGATGAAGTAATTGAATGAGGAGAAGAAATAATAGACGAAACAGTTACTGTTGAGGTTGTTGAAGAGTAATTATTTTCAAATAAGTAAATCTTGAAAAAACATATTGTTTGAATAAGATTTTTTTTGTGAATGTTTTTATTATATTTTAAAAATTTTGCGTTTAAATAAATATGTACAGGAAAATCTTGGGATTTCTAGAAGAAAATTTGTATCTTTAATTGATTCTGGAAATGTTTTTGTTGATTGAGAAAAAATTCAATCATATTCTTTTGAAATAAAGTGATGAGAATTGTTGGAAATAAAAAACATGAAAATTAAGTGAAACATAAAAATATCAGATTGAATTAATATTGTATTATTCAACAAACCTATTTGATATGTTTGTTCAAAGGAAGATAAGCACAATAAGACAATATATGAAATACTGCCAAAGGAATTTCAAAATTATTTTTATATTGGGAGATTAGATAAAGATAGTAGAGGATTATTGGTTTTAACTAACAATTCAGAATTGGTAAATAAATATCAGCATCCTAGTAATTGAGTTGAAAAAGAATATGATGTACAGATTGATAAAATGTTTTCTTTGAATGATTACAAAAAAATGAAAAAATGAATTTTGGATGATTGAGAATTACTTATGATCAAAATGGCAAAATATTATCAACAAAAAAATAAATATTTTATTAAAATTGTTTTGATTGAGTGAAAAAAGAGACATATACGTAGGATGTTAAATAGTTTATGATATAAAGTGTTGGATCTTGTTAGAGTTCGTGAATGACAGTTTGAACTTTGAAATTTGAGAGAGGGGTGTTATAGACAATTAGTGGTTAAAAATTAAATTTATGTTTGTGTATTATAATTATGTTAAAAAGGAGAAATAGATTGAAATGAAAAGATATTAATTTTTTATTGAAAAGGAGGCAAACTTTTGTTACGGATTATTTTTTGTTTTTTTATTTTTTACAGTATCCTAATTTGAAATTTAATCAGATATCTGTAAATATTCCGGTAAAGTACAGTAAACATGCTGTTGATAGAGTGGCGTTGAAAAGACAAATAAATACATATTTACAAAAAAATTGATTTGAAAATAAGATGATCAATGATTCTTATTATAAGGTTTTTGTATCTATAAATAAAAAAAATATATGAGTTTTAAAAAGTCAAATGGAAAAATTTGACAAAGTACAGGCAAATCATTATATTGTGGAGGAGTTTGAAAAAAGTTTTTTTAAATTTTTAAAAAAATTATGAAGCAAACAAAAGGAATCTTAGGATCGTTAAGAAACTTCTTGATAGAAAAAAGAGAAAAAATTAAAAAAAATAAGAATGTGCAAAAAAAGGCTGTTCAGGAACAAGACAATATAGCATTATCGGTCAAAGGTCATGCTATTAATGATTGATGGAGTACAAAGAAAATAGTAAAATTTTGGGTAATTGGACTTTTGATTGTTTTGGTTTGATATTTTTCATATAAAGTTTTAAATATAATATTTTTGATAATATCTGCATACATTGTTTCAATGATAATGGAGTCTTTTATATCATGGTTACAAAAGTGGCTAAATAGAGGATTATCAATATTCGTATCTTATATTGTGTTTTTGTTGATACTTTTGGGATTGCTTGTTATCGTAATTCCATTTTTGTATAAACAGATGTCAGAGGCTTGGTCTATAGGACTTTCATATTTGTCAGAAGTTCAAACAAAAGTTTCTGAAAATGGTGTCTATTCTACTATAGTAAATTCAGAGAAGCTCCCAGATAGTTTAAAAGAATATTTTGTAAACATATCGGCTGATCAGTGAATGGTAACGAAAATACAAGAAGCAGTACAAACAAACATAAATGAAGTAATAGATTTATGAAAAAAATCAGTTAGTCAATTTGGACTATTTTTGGTAAATTTTATTTCATGATTTACAGGTTTTTTGGTTAATTTTTTGCTGTTTTTTGTCTTATGTATCTTGTTTTCTATAGAAAAGGATACAATGACTACATTTATAGCTAGTATATGATGAAATGATAAAGTAGCAGTAAATCGTATAAAAATCCAAAAAATATATTCCAAATTATCGGTTTGGTTTAGATCTAGGCTATTTATAAGTTTACTTTTGGCTTTGGCAATGCGAATAGCATTAGTTATAATGTGATGGTGCTGATTAACTATCCCTGGAAAACTCTGATTAGCATTGTTAGCATGACTTTTGGATTTGATACCTTATATATGACCAATTTTGACTTGAATATTATTATTCTTAGTTTGTATATTGTATAATCCGCTTTGGGTTGCTGTGGTTGCCGTTTTGATTTTATGGATTATAAATGTGATAGAAAATAATATTCGAGCACCATTATTTATGAATAAATCATTATGAATAAGTGCGGTATTGATATTTATTTCTATGTTGCTATGATGATTGATTATGTGATTTTTCTGAGTATTGTTGTCTGTGCCAATTGCAGTGATAGTTACTATAATAGCTAAAGATAGATATCAATTAGAATCTGATGATTTGAAACAAGTAGATAAAGAAGAAGATAAAGAACTTCAAAGGATAAAAAAAGAGTTAAATACTGTGGAAGCATTGCAAGGTGTTTTATGAAACACTAAGAAAAAGAGTTAAGATACAGGTAAATTTTAAATATTGTTTTTTATGATGAAAAAAAAGTTGCTTGATTTTTATTGTAAACTATTGTCGTTTTTTGCTAGAAAGTATATAGCAAAGCATAAGCCATTGGTTATATGAATTAATTGAAGTGTGGGAAAGACATCTTGTAGGATGATTATTTATCAAACTTTGTGTAAATTTATAAATAATAAAAAAATTTATACATCTAGCAAAAATTTTAATGGAGAGCTTTGATTATCGTTGTCTATTTTTGAAATAGAGGAGTTTGTTCCATCGTTATTTTGATCATTGAAAGTGTTTTTTAAAGTATTGTTTACAAGTTTGTTTTGAAAAAAACCTTATGATATAATTGTCTTAGAATATGGGATAGATCATCCATGAGAAATGGAATTTTTGTTAAATATTGTGCAGCCACAAATTTGAGTTTTCACAGCGATAGATTCAGTTCATTCTATGCAGTTTGGTAATCCTGAAAATATTGCAAAGGAAGAGAAGAAAATGGTTCAAAACACTCTGGAATTGGCATTATTGAATATTGATGATAAAGATGCAATGTCTTTGGTTAATGACATTGAAATTGATTATTTGACTTATCAGACACAGTGATATGATTCTAAAGGAGACATAACTTTTTCAAACGAAAAGTTTGAATATAAAGATGATAATTTGTATTCAAATTTTGATTTATCGATTAGACAAAAAAATATAAATATTACTACAAATATTCTGTGAAAAGCTAATTATGGTTATATTTGAGTTGCTTTGGCAATATTGGATATTATAAATTATAAAGATTGAAAATCTTCTATCTTTGATAATTTTGATAATGTGTTTTTAGAATATAAATTACAATGAGGAAGGTTGTCTGTGTTTAATTGATTGTATGATTCGTTGTTATTTGATTCAACATACAATTCTTCTCCATTGAGTGTACAAAAGATATTGAATACAGTATATAATATAAAAAATGATTTGTTCTCTGATAGTGAGATTTGGCTTATGCTATGAGATATGAGAGAACTTTGAAAATTAACTGAATCTGATCATAGAAAAATTGCTACTTATGTACATTCAGTAGCAGACAGAGTATTTTTGGTTTGAGAAAATATGCAAAAATATCTTAAAGATGAACTAGAAAAAATATGATACGATATGTCAAAAGTAGAGGAGTTTACAGATTCAGTGACATTGGGAAATAGAGTAAAAGATGAGTTGAAAAAGTCTGGTTGAAAGAAATTAGTTATTTGAAAAGGTAGTCAAAATACAATTTATTTAGAAGAGGCTATAAAGATTTTGTTAGCTGATGATGAAGATTCAAAGAATTTGGTTAGGCAATCTGATTGGTGGTTGAGAAAGAAAAAAAGATTTTTTGATTCAGTAAAATAATTAATATTGTGCAAAGTAGATGATTTGGTAATTTTCTATTGATTTTTGATTTTGTTTTTTTATATTCTTCGTTGCGTTGGTGGAGAAGTAATTCTTCATTCTTAGTTTTTAATTATTAATATTATTTTCATGCCAAGGAGAAAATTAGAGAACAGAACTATCGAAGTGATTTTGTTGGAATCAAATAAACACTTGGGAGAGAGGTTCGAAATCGTTAGAGTAAAACCAGTTTTTGCTAGAAATGTACTATTGCCAAAAAACATGGCAGTTTTAGCTACAGCAAATATGGTAAATAGATACTCTCAAAAAATTAAAGCTGCTGAAAAAGAAAGAGTAGCAAAAGCTGAATGATTCAAAGGATTATTAGCAAACATCGAAAAAGATGGAGGATTGGTATTTACTGGAAAAGTAAATAAAGATGGTACATTGTATGCAAAGATTGATGAATCTGATATTGCAAAATTAGTAAAAGAAACATACAAATTGGATGTTGAAGATCATTTCTTTAAGATGAAAAAGAAAATTACAACTATTGGAGATTTTGTTGTTCCTTTTTTGTACAAAGATATTAAATGAGATATTGCAGTTAAAGTTAATGCTGAAAATCCTGAAGTAATTGAAAAGAAAGAAAAAGTTAAAGTAGTTGAAGAAGCTCCTGCTGAAGAAGTTAAAGAAGAGGAGAAAAAAGAAGAAGCTGCAGAGTAATTAGATAACTAATATATAAAAAAGTCCCATACATGGTAGTTATGGGACTTTTTTGATTGATATTTTGTTAAAAAAATATATAATAAAATCCCTAACAAAATGTGTTTAAATATGGAAAATTTAAAGGAAAAGTTTCTGGTAATCGTTAAACCAGGTTTTTTTGGATCACGGTTATTAATTCGTGATATGTTTGTTCAGGAAGGGTTCGAAATTGTATCCTTCAAAACCACAAAGTTTTCGGAGAAAGTTGCCAAGATGTTTTATGGCCACAAGAGAGATAAAAAATATTATCAAGAACTTGTGGATTATATGACGTCGGGCCCTGTCTATACTATTGTCTTCAGGGGCGATATTGATGCGGCACGCGACTTTGTCGGTTTCACGGATCCTGCCGAATGTCAGCCGTGGCAGTTACGAGCAAAAGATTTTGGTCCTACGGATGTGATGAGAAACATTGTTCATTGTTCTGATTCTCTTGAGTCGGCTGAGCGTGAAATTGCTCTCATTGAATATTTGCCGGAACTTGATGCTGCGTAATTAACATGATTCTTTTTGGGGAGTAGCGAATAAATCGTTGCTTCCCATTTTTTTTAATTAATTATATAATAGTTTATTTTTTGCATTTTAAAAATTTTTGGATAAAATATGTATGAATATGTTTTATTTTGTTATTATTATGCATGTGAGAAGAAAATATTAAATTTGATAGTAATATTTGAGATTCTAATGAAGTCGTTGATGATAATATTGACAAGCTTTTCCAAGGGACATTTGAAGATTTTATTTGAGCAACATCAGAATCAAATGATAAGGATTTTTCAGAACAAGGAAGGATACTAGATACAAATAATTCGGTGTATACTGAACCTATAGTGCAAAACAAAAACGCTAAAAATAAATTATCTGAAAATAAACCATTATTAAATTTGCGATTTTTAGCTTGGATTGTTACTTATATTGTTTTGCTTATTATTTCAGAAATATGAAGTTGATGGATTAAGATGTGGCAATCTATTGTTTTAAATTTTTTACTTTTCTTTTTCCTTGTTGCTCGAATTGTTTATATTGTGAAAAACAATAAACTTTCTGAATTGCAAATTAATAGTGATGAAATTTTAGATCGTAGTATTTGGTCTCGTTTCAAAAGTTTTTATACATATGTTCTTGTCTTTGCAATATTTTTTTCTGTAAAGATGGCTTTTAATAATGTACGATGGCATCATTTTTATAAGAAAGTTGATTTAGATTATTGGGAAAATAGATATATTGAGATCCAAAATGAATATGCTTGATGTAATTGTTTTGGTCCTAATGCTACAAATGAATACCCATTTGAGAATTCTGAATATTTTACAAAAAATGTTGCTAATAAATTTGAGTTTGAATTTTTAGTTGAAACGATGCTAAATATTATTTGATGAAAACATCAAAATGAAATAAGGGACGAGTTATATAGTAATATTAACACTATTTTATGAAAGAAGTGCTTTGGTGATTGATATGAACTTTGTGATTTATCAAATCTTTCAGAAACAGGTATAAATGAAATTTTCAGTTGAGCGGCTAATATGATTTCTCAAGAAAAACTTCAACAGTGGTGATTTTATAATTAGTTTAGCTTTTCTCCTCGAATTTTTACTGAAAGTGTAATTTTATATAACATAAATTGAGAGATTTATTATAAAATAAAACATTTGCTTTTTATAGTGTAGATAATATACTTCAATTTACTTGTGCTTTTTCAATCATCTTTTTGCAAAAGGGCAGGAAGCGGTCACAGAAAATCATTGTGATTTGATATAATTTACAGCTTTTTCTACTAGTTCATCTGCAATTCATTGTCATCTCATTGTCTCATCGACAAAAGTATGGTCAATATCGTAAGTTTTATCATCAACTTGTTCAAAGGTTATTTCTGCCAAAATATTTCATTCATTATCTGTCATGTAAATTCAATCTGGTTGTGTAATATATTCGTATTTCATATTTTTTATTTTATTGTAAATAATTATTTATGATAGGTATTGTGGAAGTGAAGTCAAATGGAAAATTTTAATGATAAATATTTGTTGATAAAAATTCTCCACCCCCGCAATACTGCGGGAGTCCACCTTCTTTAAATAAAGGAGGACAAAAAAATATTGAAAATCAATTTATAATTGATAAAACAAGATTGAGAAAAGTTTTTTATATTGATTAAAATTCGTGGTTATGGCTACATGGAATGATTTAGCAGAATTGATGTTTCCTGATGTAAAAGAGACTATCGCTGATTTGCAAAATAAATTTCCTGAAAGACAATGAGTTTGTACGAGATTTGCACCAAGTCCAACTGGATATTTGCATATTGGATGATTGTTTTCTTGTTTCACTTCTTGGAGATATGCAAAGCAAACAAATTGAACATTGATTTTGAGAATTGAAGATACTGATCAAAAAAGACAAATTGAGTGATGAGCTGAATTTTTGTTAAAAGCTTTGAAAAATTTTGGTATCGGTTTTGATGAATGAAATTTGTGAGAAAATTGAGAAGATGTATGACAATATGGGCCGTATACACAAAGTCAAAGAAAATATTTTTATCGTGTGTTTGCTAAACATCTTGTAGCTAAATGATTGGCTTATCCATGTTGGATGACTACAGAAGAAATTGAAAAGATTAGAGCTCAGCAAGAATTGGCAAAAATCATGCCATGAATTTATGGAAATTATTCGATATACAGAAATAAAACTGTGGATGAATTAGTTGAGATGGTAAAGCAAAATCCTGATTATATTGTCAGATTTAGATCTCATGGAGATGCAAACAAAAAGATAGTTTTTGAAGATATTTTGAGATGAAAAGTAAGTATGTGAGACAATTATAATGATATTGTTCTTTTGAAATCTGATGGGTTGCCAACATATCATTTGGCTCATATTACTGATGATACTTTGATGAAAGTGACTCATATAATTAGAGCAGAGGAATGGCTAACTTCTGTGCCTTTGCATTTGCAGCTTTTCCAAGCATTTGATTTACCAGCACCAAAATATTGTCATTTAGCACAGATTTTGAAAGTGGATGAAGAAACTTGAAAAAAGAGGAAAATTTCAAAGAGAAAAGATCCTGAAGCAAATGTAGAATATCTTTTGCAAAATGGTTTTGCTGTACAGTGAATTTTGGATTATCTTTATACGATTATGGATTCTGGTTTTGAAGAATGGCAGAAAGAAAATTTGGACAAGACATTATTGGATCGTGAGTTTGCTTTGGAAAATATGAATAAATCAGGAGCTTTGATTGATTTAGTAAAAATGGAACAGGTTAATAATGCATATTTGTCTAGAATTTCTACAGATCAATTACTCAAAGAATGATTAGTTCGAGCTGAAAAATACGATATGGATTTGGCTGATTTGATAAAATCAGATATGGATTATGCTAGAAGTGCTTTGAATATTGAAAGACATACAGAAAAAGATCCAAAGAGATTTTATACTTTCAAAGACGTGGATACACAATTGAGATTTTTCTTTGATTCTGAATGGGAGAAATTGATAAAAAATGATGAATTACGAGCGAAATCTGAAGATGGAAAAATTAATTGATTTGGAGATTTTGATATGCATGTGATGAAAGATTTTATCTGAGAATATTTGAATGCTTTGGATTTTAATATGTCGACAGAGGAGTGGTTTGAACAATTGAAACAAATTGGAAAAAAATATGGTTTTGCAGCAAATAATGCTGAATTTAAAGAATGATGATATATTTGAAAAGTTTGAGATTTAGCAATGTTTTTGAGATTAGCACTTTGTGCTTCCAAGAGAACTCCAGACTTATTTTCTGTGATGAAAGTGATGTGAAAAGAGAGAGTTTCAAGTAGATTACAAGGCGTTATCAGGATAGAGTAAATTTATTATTTTGAGAAAAATAAAAAAATCCAGTCATATTGTTATGATGGATTTTTTTGATATTGTGTGAAAAATACTATTTTTTATCTATTTATTCTGGATCTTTTGTTTCATTTGGATTAAATCATGTGCTTACAGCATAATATGTACCTTTTTTTCCGAATAAAATACTTCATCCTTCGATCTTTAGGTTTTTGAATTTATCTGGGATTTCGCTAGTTTTTATGTAATTTGTTGTCTCCTCTAATTCTGCACTGTCAACAGAAATAAGTATATTTTTGTCTCAAATTTTATTTATTAAATTTATTAGATCTTGGACTGTGACGGTTGTTTTTGGTTCAATATGGTATTCGTCTCCTGAATCAATATCCCCGTCAAGTAATTCCATATTTCCTGGATTCTTGTATTTTTTAAAATTGAAATTTGTTAAGATTGATTTTGTACTTTCTATTTTATCAAAATTTTTCTTTGGTTCTTCATATTTCATTTCTCATTGATCAACAACAACATCATAATATGTTCATTTTTTACTTTCTATACAAAGAATTCATGTTATTTTTTTTAAAGAGTGTTGTATTAATTTATCTGAATTATTGACTTTTATGAAATCTGAATTGTTTCAATTTTGGCATATTGATATCTGTGAATTTTTGTCTCATTTTTCATTTTTTAAAATTTCTAATAGGTCTCCTACTGTGGTTGTATGTTTTGGTAACATCGTTGTTGTTTTTCATACAATAATAGTTCAATTTCAATAATCATATTTTGTGTATAATCATTCATTACAGGTAAAACCTCTTAAATTTGCCATGTTGTGTGAGTTATTCAATAAAATCGATTTACTCGCATTAATATCTAATTAGACATAAAAGTCAAGCATTTTTTGTTTTTTGAATTAAAAAAAGCCACTGGCATACCAATGGCTTTTAACAAAGAGCTCCGGCTTGGTTTCATATAACCAATTTAAACCATCTAATTCTCAGATACTTTATGTTGATTATATAAAGGATCCGAAGCTCTCTGCGGGCTTCTATCCGACCTTGTTGGATAACCGATCTGGATAGTTTTAAAGAGGAATACCTCTAACAATATAACCTAGTTATAAGGTTTTATAATCTGCATACAGATTATGTGTAGTAGAGCCTTAATATAAGTTATTTTGTTACCTCAATTATATTCCTAAAAATAAAAAAAATCAAAAAAATAAAAAAAATGGATATATTTCATCAACCATTTTTGTAAAAAAGTTATATAATAACAAAAATCTCAATATTTATTGAGATTTTTTGTGTCATTACAGGCAAATAAACATCTTAATCGCTGCAATTAGCAGTATGATACAAAATAATGCTATTATTTTATCACTCCTGCTTGTGCTTCTTTCTTCATCTTGATTACGTTTGTAAATCTGGAAGATGAGAAATCCTGTAACGATTAAGATTGTAAAGTCAAAAGCAAAAGGGATCAACCCCACAAGCCCATTTCCTTTGCCTTCGTTTGTTTTGATGCTTTTCCATATGTTTACTCCTAGGAAAAGCAGGTAGACCAGCATGTCGATTGACAAGTGTTCTACAAAATTTACAAACTGCTCTTGTTTGTGTCGTCTTCTTCTATGTTTTCTCATTTTGTTAAAAATTTAGCCGCTTCATTATATTTAATATCAGAATAATGTCAAGTAGTATTATTATTTTTTCATTCTGAGAACTTCGTAATAAACCTTTTTTCTGTCCAGACAGTCTTTTATCATAATTTCATTTTTATTTAATAGTGAATTTCCACTTTTTATTTCCAAAAATACTACTTGTTTTAAATATCCTGTTGAAAGTCAATCAAAAACTATATAATCAATTCATTTTCCGATAAAAACAAGGTCTTTGTAATTATATGGAAAACCTGGCAAAATTGGTGCTATCTTTTCGTTTACTTGTCACATAACTACGTGTTTTGATCTTTCAATAGCGTTTTTTCTCTGTCATCTAAGCTGAACTCAAAACAAAAGTCTTGCTAGTACATAACCCACAAATGTTCAGATTAAGATTCAAATTAAAACGATTTGGTAATTTCATTCCATCTTTTTTTAATTTTCTATTGTAAAATGATTATTTTTTATTATGCTGATAACATAATGTTTTCAGGTGTACATTATGAGATTAAATTTTCAGATTTCAATACAAAATATTTCTTTATCTCATTTCGTAGGTAGAGGTAAGGAAAGTAGTTAAAAATTGAGAATTTTTGTTTTTTGTGAAATGTTGCTTAAGATTTTGTTGCATCAAAATTCTATTAGTTTTTCAAAATCTTTTTTGTCTCATAGAGAAATTCGATACTCTTCTAATATTTTTCTAAATTCTTGATGTTGAGGATAGCCATAATCAGTACTTTTGTTTATTCAAGGGAATTCATAATTTATTAAAAATGTTAGAGATTCTTTTAATAGATTGAATTGTTGTTTATCCAATTTGTCCATCGGAGGCACTGCTTCATAGTATTTATGAGTTTGAAAATGTAATAGTTCATGTATAAAAGATTTTGTTCGGTATTTGTACCTAAATTCTTTTTTTGATGGTTCCATTATCCGTATTTCTCATGTTTCTCGTGTGTAAGGTCATCTTAGACATGTTGTATATCGGATTGTAAATGTTTCGTTGAAAATTGGCTTTTTTGTTAGTTTTTCCATTGATTCGAATATTGTATCTTTTTGGTCATCTAGTACTGTTTTTATTTGTTTTGCAGCATCGTCAATTTCTTTTTTATTATCATTGTATCTTTTTTCTAAAAAAGGTATTAATATATACATACTTTCTTTGAATGGTATTCATGTAATTTTTTTAAAAATACTTTGAGCTTCATCATCCATATTTTTGTATCAAGTTCAATTCATTGAACGATTGACAGCTTCTCGTCGATTTTGTGCATCTTTTTTTATGTTGTAGTACGAATTTATTGTTGGCATTTCTTTATTTTGGAAGTTAAATTACTTGAACTTATATGAATTCTTTGTTTGAAATAAAGTTTTTTTATATAAAAAATCCCTGTAACTTACAGGGACTTTAGATCTTCTAGGTGAAGAAGTGGTGAGCCCATACATGGCCAGTTTTGAAACTCATGACACACCGCTCAAAATCTTCAAATTTCGGATAGTGAGTTTTGTCGCTTTCAACAGCCTTTATGAAGTTCAATAGAATGTTTCCTAGAGTCTCTTGTCTTACATCATACGTTTTGCCATTTTTCTTGTATTCTTCCGATGTTTTGTACCAAAACTCTAGGCCCTTGTCGAAGTAGTATTTTTCTGTTTCATTCATTTCAAGATGTTCTTTAAAGGGAACTGATCTTTCTTTTGCTTGTTTTAATAATGTTTCCATTTTTTTTATGATTTTAGTATTACGTCTATTATTATATATTTTTATTACATAATGTCAAGTAAAAACGTTTTTTGTTTTGTTGTGATTGATTTTTAATTGATTATAGTTATTTTTTATTATGTTTTATTCTCTATTATTTTCTAATGATTGATTTAAATAAAGTTCGTGAAGATGTTGAGTGATACAAGAAAATTTGTGCAGCTAAGAATATTGAAATTGATGTAGATTCTGTGATTCAAAAAGATGATTTGAGAAAACAGTTGCAAAAAGAAATTGATGATTTGAAATTTCAGCAGAAAAAGTTTGGAGAAGAGAAAAAATATGAAGAAGCAAAGGCTTTGAAATGAGAAATTCAGGCCAAAGATACAGAGTATCAAGAGCTTGTAAAAGAACTTAATTTGATACTTTTGAGGATGCCAAATACTGGCCTTCATCCAAATGTACCAATTTGAAAAGATGAAACAGAAAATGTAGTTTCTGAGGTCCATGGAGAGCCTACAAAATTTGATTTTGAGCCAAAAGATCATGTGACACTCATGAAAATGCATGATATGGTGGATATTGATAGAGGAGTTAAGCTTTGAGGATCTAGGAGTTATTTCTTGAAATGAGATTGAATGCTTTTGGAACAAGCAGTTTTGCAATATACCTTGAAGAAATTAGTAAAAAAATGATTTATCCCAATGAATGTGCCGAATATTGTAAATCCTGAATGTTTGCAAGGAACTTGATATTTTCCAGGAGGAGAGGAGGATGCTTATTGGATGGAAAGAGATAATCAATGGTTAATTTGAACGTCTGAAATCCCTGTGACAGCTTATCACATGAATGAAATTTTGGAAGAAAATGAATTGCCAAAGAAATACTGTGGATATTCTGCATGTTTTCGTCGCGAGGCTTGAACATATGGAAAGGATACTGCTGGATTGTACAGAGTTCATCAATTCAACAAAGTTGAGCAAGTAATTATATTGCCAGCTGATGAGGAAATGTCAGATAAATATTATTTTGAAATTTTGCACAATTCTATGGAAGTTTTAGATGATTTTAAATTGCCTTATCGTGTGCTTCAATTATGCTCATGAGATATGGCAATATGAAAATACAATTCACAAGATTTGGAATGCTGGATGCCATCTCGTAATTCATACTGAGAAACACATTCAGTAACAGCATTCTTGGACTTTCAAGCTCGTAGATTAAATCTTCGTTATCGTGATAGTGAATGAAAGATAAAATATTGTTTCACAATGAACAATACAGCAATTGCTACTCCTAGAGTTTTGATTTCATTAATTGAAAATTATCAAGATAAAGATGGAAATATTGTTGTACCTGAGGTTTTGAGAGAATATATGTGAAAAGATATAATTAAAAATTAGTAATTAAAAAATTAGAAGTTTGATGATTTTTTAGATAAAAAATCAAGGCAGGTGAGACCTTGGTTTTTTATTTGTATTTAATATTAAAAATTTTTTCATAAAAAAGTCAAATCGTATTAGCTGAAAATTGGGTATTTTTTATGCTTTTTTTTGTGCTTTGAGTATAATTATATGTGGATATTTTATATCGTGATTTGAACCGTTATATGTTTGAGAATACGTTGTCATACAAAAATGCACTAGATAACGCAATACTTCAATCGGATATTGTATCTATTTTTGATAATCTTTTAACTATTTCTGTAGAAGAGTGAGCATCAGATATACATATTGAGCCAATGGAGAATTATTGTAGGATTAGGATTAGGATAGATTGATTGCTACAAGAGCTGGTTCAGTACCCAAAGACATTGCATGAGAGTATTATCTCAAAATTCAAGATTGAGTCTGGACAAATGAGACCAGATGAGAAGAGAATTCCTCAGGATGCCAGAGTATCAAATGTGACTTTAACTTGAAAGGAATTGGATCTGAGGGCCAATACTTTACCTACAGTTTGGTGAGAGAAGTTGGTAATGCGTATCGTGGACAAATCTAAAAAGACTCCTCGTCTGGAAGACCTTTGATTGGAAGGACGTAATAAGAGGATTATTTTTAACGAATTGGAATATCCTAACTGAATTCTTTTGAATACATGACCAACATGATCATGAAAAACAGCTACACTTTATGCTTGTTTGAACTATATTAATAAACCAGATATAAATATTACAACATTTGAGGATCCAGTAGAAAATAAAATGGAATGATTGAATCAATCTCAGGTAAGAGCTGATGTTTGATTCACTTTTGCTAGTTGATTAAGATCAGCATTGAGGCAAGACCCTGATGTGATAATGGTGTGAGAGATCCGTGATGCTGAGACATTGGAAATGGCTATGGAAGCTGCATTGACATGACATTTGGTATTTAGTACAATCCATACTAATTCTGCTGTAGAGACAATTAGTAGGGTGCTTAATTTATGAGCAAAGGCCTATATGGTAGCATGAACATTTAACTTGGTTATTGCTCAGAGGTTGGCAAGAAAAAATTGTACTCAGTGTTGTGAAGAGGTTGATATTAAAGATGATATTAGACGAAGACATGCAAAGAAAGCATTTGTAAATTTTGATAAAGAATTATTGAAAAAAGAATTGCATGATAGATGAGTTACAAAAGAACAATGGTCTAAATTTATGATAGAATGAAAAATGTTGAAATGAACTGGAAAAGTTAATGGAGAAAAATGTCCAATGTGTTGATGATCGTGATATAAGTGAAGAATCTGATTGTTTGAATTGATGGATTATAATGATGAGATCAAAAAGATGCTTATGGAGTGACGTTCAAATATGGAAATTGAGCAAGTAGCATTGCAAAATTGAATGATTAATTTGGAAAGGGATGGAATATTTAAGGTTATTAAGTGAGTAATAGATTTGGATGAAGCATACCAATTTGTAAAAATAAAAGATGTTTAGTTTATATCTTAATAAAAACAAAAAATGGCAGAACAAGTAAAAAAGAAATCGTTTTTCAAAGATTTAGAAGCAAAAATGAATAAGCCTTGATTAAAAAATAAGACTAATTTTTATAGATTGTTTTCTGTTTCTCAAAAGGCTTGATTAGGTATGATTGATGCTTTAAATGCTTTGTTGGATTCTGAGGAACATAAGTGAATGCGTGTTATTTTGGATGATATTATACAACAATTGGTACAATGAATAGAGCTTGCAGATGCTATGGCATGTCATTCTTATTTTTTTGGTCAGGATGAGATAGAATTAGTAAGGTCTTCTCAATTAGCCTGAAATTTGGTAGATACTTTAAATGATATAGCTGATAACTTGGAACAATCAAATGAAATTTCTGGTAAATTGAAGAAAGCTCTGATGTATCCTATAATTTTGTTGGTATGATCTATTGCTGCTGCATTGTATATTGACATAAAAGTTCTGCCAAATATTGTTACTTTGTTTCCTAATAGTGATGATATACCTTGAATTACACAAGTGCTTATGAATGTAGCAGAATGGTTACAAGCATATTGATTATATTTATGATTAGGTATAGTAGTTCTAATAGCAGCTTTTATTTATTCTTATCGTAAAATTATACCATTTAAGATTGCTATTGATAATTTTTTGGTTACAGCGCCTATTATTTCTCCTGTAATAAAATGAAATTATCAATATAAATTTGCAAAGCAGCTGTCTCAATTCTATTCAGCCTGAATGAGTCCAGTTGTGTCTTTGCAGTTGATTTGAAATATCTTTTCAAATTATCAATATAAGAAGAAAGTTATAGAAATAAAGAAGGACTTGGAAGCTTGATTCTCAATTTTTGAATGAATGGAGTGATCTAAATTGTTTGATGCTATTTTGATCCAGATTATTCATGTATGAGAAAGTACTTGAAGTACAAAATCAGTTTTGGCGAAAATATCAGACTTTTATAAAAGTCAATTAGAGACGAGGATTGATATAATGATGACTGCTATTGAACCTATTATGATGGTGTTTATTGCGTGAATTATTGGTTCATTAGTTGCGGCTATTATGCTTCCTATGGCGAATGTTGTTAATACTATTTAATATATTAAAATATAAAACAATGAAAAAAATCTTTCATTTGATTATAGTTATCTTTGTTGCGATTCTATGTTCTAATTCTTTTGTAGTGTCTGAAAATATTGATGATTCTTTGGAGGATATGGAATTGTCTAAGTATTATTGAATTTTACCATTGCATTTAAGTATGCATATGGAAATTTGAATGTGAGAATCAAATGATGAAGTTATATCTTCTTGTGCAGCACTTTTGAAGGATATGAAATTCTATGCTGATATAGATATTTTAAAGTATTTAAAAAAATCTGTATATCCACAGAATTCTCTTGATAAAATCTTAAATAAAATGGCAAATCTTTTGAATACTTCAAATATATTTATGGCTTATATTGATAGTAAAAAGACATCTTTTGTTCAACGTAAAGATAGTTGTGACAACAAAAAGTCAGTTACAGATAAAAACTTTTCTTTAGCATTGAAAGATTTTGATTGAGTTAATATGGAAAGATATCTTTTATCTTCTATTGAGTCTGAAACATGTTCTGTGGAAGCTAGAATTACATACAATGCATATGATAAGATGAAGTCTCAGGTAAAATATTATTATGATATTTTGGCAAAAAAATACGATTATTTTTATAGCAATAAATATGATATAATACAAAGTTATTAAGTAATTCTATTGAAACAATAAATTTTTTTTTTATACATTTATTGTTTATATATGATTTTATTATGGTAGCATTTTCAATTTTTTGAATAAATGTGTATCGATATGGTATATTTTACCTTATTTGATTTTTGATAACATATTTTTTCTTATTTTTCCTTTGAAGGTCTGAAATATTGTCTGAATATCCTAAATTGCAAAACTTTTTGAAAAAAAATCTTGATGATTTGATGATAGCGCTCATAATTTGAGTTTTAGTTGGTTGAAGGTTATGAGAAGTTTTTATATATGAACGAGATTATTTTTCACAAAATCCGTCAGAAATAGTTAAAGTTTGGCATGGAGGTATGTCGTTTTTTGGTTGAATGATATGAGTAGTTTTATCTTTGATATTTTTATTCTCAATTAAAAAACTTTCAAAGAAAGATGTTGTATTACTTTTTGATTGTTTAGTGGTGATTTTACCAATTGGAATAACTTTTTGAAGATTCGGAAATTATTTAAATCAAGAATTATATTGATTAGCAGTACCAGAATGAGCTCGATGATTGACTGATTGGATAGTTTCGCTATTAACAAATTTAAATATATTTCATGTATATTCAAAGATAGATTCTTTAATGAGAGTGAATACTAATTTTATTTCAATATTCTTTGAATGAATAGTACTGTTTTTGTTGATATTTTTTGTTTCTAAATGACAAATTAAAAGGAAAGAAATTAAAATATGATTAAATTCTTCAATATTTCTTATTTTTTATAGTTTGTTTAGATTTTTAATTGAATATTTGAGAGTAGATAGTCAATCTCAGATAATATGAAAATTTACGATAAGTCAGCGATTATTTCTAACTTTATTTATTGTTGGAATAGGTTTATTGATTTTATTGTTGAATAGAAAAAATAAAGATAAATTTAGTTAATGAAGTAGCTAAATTTTTTGATTAATGTTTTTAATTTTTCTGAAATTTCTGGATCTATTCATAAGGAAAGTTTATATAATCTATTTATACTTGAATGATGTTTGTTGTTTCTCAAAACTTGCTCAAATACTTCGTAATTTAATGTCTTTTTTTGTTTTCTTAAGATCTTTTTGATAATCTCTTCAACATATCCTTTGTTTATTATAGATGTATTATATAGACTTTCTAGCATTGCTAATTCAATGTTTGCTATCGGAAATACGTTTTTTCAAATGTAAATCTTTTTTGTGAACTTGTTGAATAGGTTAAATAAGCTCTTTTTGTCCGATTCATAGATTTTTAATATTATTTGTTTAGAAAAAATTATTGTTTCGTTTGATTGTTTTTTTTCATTTACGATTAATATTTCTTCTGGGATGTCGTAGTTTGTTAAATTTAGTTCAAGTGCCTTAAGTCATCAAATATATCGTTTTCAGTCTGTGAAGTCTTTGCAATGCTTTTTGAGTATTTCCCAGTAGAAATTTTCCAGTAATTGATCTTCGCTGTATTCTTTATCTGGGTCTTTGACCAAGAAGATGCTTTTTTTTAGATTTACTAGATATCATCTATTTTTTAGTTGGTGAATTATCTTGTATGCTTTGTTTTCTGAATAATCTGTATCCATAATATTTTGAATAATTTCTTTAATTTTTTCAATTCAAATTAATTTATTTTTATGTTTTAATAAATTTTTAACCGTAATGTCGAAATTGTTTTTTCTCATATCTCTTTATTTAAGTATAAAATAACAAAAAAATATGTAACGATTCTGCTAAAAAAATCAAGACAATTTTTCCATAAAAAATCTAATGATTTTTCTGTTGTTTTTGGGGATCGTAAAAATAATAATACGTCTGTCATGAGATTGTTGAAGTTTTATATTTTAAGTTTTTACTTTACTATGTTTGAAAATAAGTTGTTGAATAGCGAACTTTCTGCAGGTAGAGTAATAAATTTAGAATGAATTGAGGCAGTGTTTATGCAAACTGATGATGATACTTGTGACGTGTCTCTTAATATTAACTCACAGAAGTTTTTGATTAGATTTACTGATACTTGTGGGTCTATATCAAACTTTGAAGTAGTTTCTTTTAAGGGATTTATGGTGAACCTGACGAATAGTCTTATAGTTGCGTTGAAGAATTTGGTTGAAATTCTTAGGTCTAAACTGTAAAAACTTTATTTCGTTAGGCATGGGAATGAAAGACTACAGTTAGTTACATTATTTTTTAATTTTTCAAAAAAGTCTTGAAAAATGAATTTTTTTTGTTACAACAAAAATTGTAGTTTTTATTCTAAGTGTTAGAAATTCCCCATGCCTAATATAAAAAATATCAAAACTAAGCTTGATTCTGTTTCAACTATGAAACAACTTTTTAATTCTATGGAGTTAAGTGACATTGAGAAATTAAAAAGGACAGAGAAACAAGTTGATAGTTATAGGTCTTTTATGGAGGATTTTTTCTGAATATTGTGATCGGCGAATGTTGATTTGTTTAAAAATGTTGAAAGTGTATTTAGTAATAAAAAGTTAATTTTAGTCTTTTCTACAGATAAATGATTTTGCTGAAACTACAATAATAAATTGTTTAAGAATATTTACAATGAATATTGTAATGACAAAGCAAACGTAGATGTTTTTTGTGTTTGAAAGAAGTCTTTTGAATTTTTCGCTAAGAAATGATTTAATATAGTTTGATATTTGAAGTTGTCTGATGATTTTTGATTAAAAGATTTGTCAGAAATCTATGATTATTTTGTTTCTAGTATTTCAAATAATTTGTATTGAGATGTATCTGTTTATCTGAATTTATACAGGAATAAGATAAATTCAAAGACAGTAAATTATAATGTTTATCCATTACAAGAAGATTCATTAAATATGTTTGTAAATAATTTTTGAATTAAAATTGCTAAATTTTCGGAATGAGTATCATTGTGAGTAGAATCTGATCAATTTAAGTTAGAAATGGAAAAACAGCTATTGCAATATATGTTGTATTGAGCTGCTTTGCAAAACAAGATTGCAGAGTTAAAGTCTCGTATATCAGCTATCCAGAATATGAAAAATACTTCAGAATTTGTCGTTAAAGATTTGAAATTATCATTTAATAGATTGTGTCAATCTTTGTTGACTAGAGAAGTATCAAGTATAATGGAGTTAAAAACAGTTTATTAGTATGTGGTAGAGTAGTTCTTATCATAATTGTGCAAAAAAACGTAACAATTCTTGCAATTGTTATGTTTTTTTTTATTATCAAAAAACTTGGTTATTTTTTGAATGGTATTTTATTAGCTATTATTGTTTGTTATGTGATTGTTTTGATCAAAGCAAGAAAATATGATTTTGCAAGAATATTCAAAGAATCCGGTTTGTAATATTGAGTTGAAAGATTTTACGATACAATATCATGAATGAAATTTTATTTGTTGAGATGATATTACTGTTTTTTTGAAAATCGAATGAGATAAAGTCATTGATTATGGTTATACTGGGAATCTTTCTACGGTATCTTTGGCATCTGCAGGGTTCTTGTCAGAGTTTTTGTTTGATGTAACTCTTAATGATATTTTGTGATGGAATTATGAATTTTTATCTGATAAAGGGTTTGAAGTGTCTACGAAAAGGAAAAGAGCGTCGGTATTGCCAATATTAGCACTTAGAAATGCAATTCATCAGTATTTATCAGACTGAAAAACAGATGATTTTGATGATCTTATCGACGAGTAGACAGCAGTAGACAAAATGTCTTGAAATGACAAATAATATTTGTATATAATATATTTACATGTAGTTCTTTATCTATGTGAAAACGGTTATTTAGAGTATTAAAGAGTTTATTGTTTAGTGTATTGATTTACGGAATATTTTTGTTTTTGCTTCATCAATATACTGATCGATTTTGGATTGAGGCAACAGAATATGATGTTTTCTTGACATTCATTTTGTTGGCAATACTATTTTGGATTGTGAACAATATAGTTAAATGAGTTTTGAAATTTTTATCGTTGCCATTGACCTATTTGACTTTTTGATCTTCTGTTCTTATACTAAATGTGATATTAATGTACGTGTTTGAATATATGGTTAATGGTTCATGATTATGAATTACTGTAAAGATTTGAAATTTTGTTCAGGTTATTTTAATGTCTTTAGTTGCTTCTTTTATTGCCTTTTTAATTAAAAAAATAAAGTTATAAAAATGAAAAAATGAAATTTGTTTTTCTTAGTGTTATTGATAATTGTGTTTATAATTAGTGTAATACCTATGTTTAATTCTATGAATTCTACACTAACTGTATACTTTTTTTCTAGTGCTATGAAAAAATTTTCAACTGTTTATATGCCAATATTGTTGTTTGGAATGGTTGAGTGAGCTCTTTTGATGTTATATTTACAATCATTGTTGAAAGATATCAAAAGACAAGATGCAACAAAATTTGATTTGGATAAATAATTATATTTTAGTTTTTTAATATAGATTTTTTATTATGGCTAGAACTTATTGAATTACAAGGGAAAGTGCTGCAAAGTTATTGGGTATCTCTACTAGAACTATTGATAGGTATATCAAATCTTGAAAGTTATCTTATAAAAAAGTAGCAAATAAAGTATTATTAGCAAAAGAGGAAATTGCTAGTTTACAAGAAGATTATGGTGCATTACACCAAGAAATTAGTACTGAAGTAGTTAAACAAAGTGAGATTACTACGCATAATGTTTCTTCAGTTAGTCCATCTTTGGAAAAAGCAGTTGAGGAAAAAATTGATAAATTTATGCTTATTTTTAATGAAAAAGATAAAATCTTGGAGGAAAAAAATAAGGTAATATTTATGTTACAACAGAGAGTTTGAGAATTGGAGGCTAAATTGAAAACAATGGTTGCATTACCTGATTACACAAAAGAAAAACAAGAAGCTCTTTTGGAAAAACAAAAATTAGAGGAAAAGATTGCAGAGTTAAAATGAACTGTCAAGAGAGAAAAAAGCAAAAGCGTATGGTTTTTGTCGGTAGCGCTTATCTTTATACTTGTTTTAATCTATTTTGTGATTTTTAAGTCTTAATATTAATTGAAATACTTATTATATTAAATATCGTCAGCGATGGCGGTATTTTTTTTAATATTTAACTCAAAATAATTTTCGTATTCGTTTTTGAAATGAGATTATTGGTGTGATAAAAATTTTTTTTAATAATCTATAAATTCTATTGCTTGATAATATCAAAGGTACTATAATTCATACAGCAAATCCTCATAAGATATCTGTAGGTCGATGAACTCAAACCATAATTCTTGAAAATCCCATAATTAATGAGAAAATTAAGAAAACAATTCCTATCAAAATGTAATTTTTATCTTTTTGTCTGATTCATCGTATTAATAGTCACATTGCAAATCACATAGACATAGCAGCATGATCTGATGGGAAGGAACTATTTGGTAAGAATTTATGTAACATTGTTTCTTCTTCATGTCAAAACAACATCATTGTTGGTCTGGATTTTGTAAAAAAGAACTGGATACATATATTTATTATTGATGTGATTATAGCTGACCAAAAAACTCGTAATGCAGATTCTTTTATCTTGTCACTTTTTTTACATAATCAGATTATATACAATGTTACGAGCAATATAGGGAATAAAAATACAAAAATATCTGCAGTAATTGGTATTACTTTTAGCAAAAAATTATGATATTTCATATATTCATTTAATGAAACTACTAAATTTATTCATCGTGAAGGTTCTTGTAGTGGAAACATAGTTTACATAAAAGTTATAAAGATTTTTTGTATTTACAAGTTTCTGTTAATGGACATTCAATACATTTTGGGTTTCTTGCTGTACAATGATAACGACCAAAAAGTATCAAAGTATGATGTGCAGTTTCTTTATATTTATCTGGTACTAATTTTTCAAGTTCTTGTGATGTCTTTTCTGGAGATTTTGTGTTGACTAATCATAATCTGTTTGCGACCCTGTGGACATGTGTATCTACAGCGATAACTTTTGATCAAAAAAGTACATATGAAATTACTTTTGCGGTTTTTATTCCAACTCCAGGTAATTTTTGTAGTTGTTCTAAATCCGGACAGAGGAGTTGAGGTTCTTTATTTAACATTTTTGAAAGTTCAAATATATGTTTTGCTTTATTATTGTAATAGTTAATTGAAGATATTGATTTTGTCAATTTATCTAATCACATATTGATTACATTTTGTGGCGTCTTTATCTTTTTGAACAATTGTTCAGTAACTTTATTTACTTGTTTATCTGTGGTTTGAGCAGACATGACAACTGCCAAAACTAATTGAAAATCATTTCAAAATTTCAATTCCGTATCTGCATTTGGGTAAAGTTTGTCTAATGTTTGGAATATAAAATCGATATCTTTTTTTTGCATAAAAACATGTCTTTGTATAAAGATTTTTTTTAAATTTAGAAAAATTTTATTTTTATGCAAGGAGAAATTTTTATTTTATCTTGAAGTTTTGTTCCATTTAATTAAAAATCATCTTTGTCTAAATAAGGTATTAATCCGATTTAATCGGGTAGGAAAGTCCTGACATCGAAAAAAGATTAGCTGCTAATGGCAGCTGGACCGCTCTGACTTGTCGGAGGCAAACGAAAGTGCCACAGAAACGTAAACTAGCTCGTAGCAATATGGGTGAAAGATGCAACGTGAAGATGCCTTCGGGCTACTTCTACTCAGTTGGATAGATTGTCCTTCGAGGGGTAAACCGTGGTTGATGCAAGCTTACCTGGAAACAGGGTAGTGCGCAATGCTATCTACAAGGTAGCTCAGATATATGTACCTTAATACATAATCAGGCTTATTATTTAGACAGACAAAAAAATAGGGCCTTAGCTCAGAGGTAGAGCGGGAGTCTCCAAAGCTCCGCGTCGTGAGTTCGATTCTTACAGGCCCTGTTTTTTTTATTCTCAGAAATGAGATTTGATAACCTCAATTATTGCTGGAATGAGTTGTATAAGTACATAAAAAATTATTATATATTTTATTACTTTTTTACGAGCTTCTTTATCTCATGCTTTTCATGCTTTTTGTATGTCTAAAAATTTTTGAAAAAGTGGTGGTAATTCTCAATTCTTTTTTTGTTGCTTATCATCTCTAATTGTGATACCATCTCCGTTATAACCTCCAGTGTCTGAATTGTATTCTTCATCTTCTGTTGTATTATCATCCCATGTCCCTTGTGTGTTTGAAGTATTTGTTTTATTTGATGAATTTCATATATTTCGTCGGGTTAGTGATGTTAAACAGTATGGACATTGTTTATCTTTTTTATCTACCATATTGTGGCAATTCGGACATGTTTTGTATTCTTCTTTCATTTTTTTAATTGATATGATAAAACTTATTCAAATATTTTTTTAACTATTTCTTCAAATTCTTCTCTATATTGTGCCATCCTTTCATCATGTAACCAATAATAGAATCAATGATTACAGAAATTGATAGTTGGTTCAAGTCATTTTTTATCTAATGCTAAGTATGTTTCTAAATCTCATTTTTTCATGATAAAAATTCATTTGTCGTAAAATGATTTTATTTTTGTGATGATGTATTTGTATCTATGTGGGTAATCTTTTTTGATTATTGAAATGATTCTTGTGTAAAATTTTTGTTTATTAATTTGGTCCATCGAATATTGATTTTTTGCTAGTTTAATGTACTCAGACATTTCTTGTGGTGTGACAATGTCATTCTCAATTGTATTATCCCAATCTCAAATAAAGTATCATTTGATACCAAATTTATTTAAGAATCTTGTCCATTTTCTGTAACTTCATTTTCAGTTAATATTTAAGATTTCATAATCTTCAAATTTTCATTTGAATTCTGGTTGTGTTGATAAGTAATTCATATAGAATTTTCGGAAATATTCGTCAGTTTCTCATTCGACCATAATTATTTTGTTTATGAAAAATATTTTTGAAATATTTTCAAATTTTAATATGTGGATTAATGAACTTTCTGAATCACGGATTCATTCAATAGGGTAGTTGACTATTGTTTTTCAATCAACTAAACTGAATTTATATACATTATGTATGCTTTGCTCGTCTATTAGCAAAGGTGAATGGGTTGCACAAATAAATTGCATATTTAGTTGTTTTCATATTTCTTTTAATGTTGTTACAAGCTTTTTTAGCATATAAGGATGTAAGTGTAATTCTGGTTCATCAATAATGAATAATCCGTTTGATAAGTCGTATCAAAATAAAGAGAATAGAATCATAATGATTGATTTTTCTCATGAACTTAATTTTTCAAATGAGAATTTTATTCATTCACGATTTCTGAAGATTATATATATTCTTTCATCCAATCAAATATCTACATCCATTACAAATCAAAGTAATGATTGGATATATCACGATAATTCTTTGAAGAATGAAAGATTTTGTATCAATGAAACTTTTTCGTCAACACTAATATCTTCAAAATTTTTTCATGTTGAGTTATATTGTTCTCTGATTTTTTTTAAAACTTTGATGACAAATAAGTCGTATCAAATTGAAACAGAACTAAATTTGTCTTTGTTGTGCATTTCTATGTTTTGGCTTCTATTCAAAATTGAGTCTATAATCATTGGATTTGTGTTTGTTTGTGTGTACAAAAATGGTCTTTCAGATTTCAAAAATGCAAAAGTATTTTTTAATGAATGTAATTTCTTTTCATCTGATTTTCTTGCAAAATCATTGAAGACATTAATACAAATTTGAATTAGTTCGATATGCTGTATATAAAATAAAATATATTTTATGGAATTTGGCATCTCTTCTTCATTTGTGATTACTATTTCTCAAGTTTTTGTATTAATTGTAAATTCCAAGTAAATTTCATTATTTAGTAGCATATGTGGATCTTTATATTCAGAGAATTCCACATCTATTTCTGAATATTTTTTCATAATTTCATTTAATGTTTTGTAGTTTTCAGAAACAAAATTTATGTTTTCAAAATCATATTGGCTCAGTTTTAATGAAATGTATACTTTTGACAATTTTCATTGTGATTCGCTATGTTTGTAGAATTTTTTAGGTCTCACTAATTCTTTTGTAATTACATTTTTGAAATTTTTTTTATCATTGTTGTCTAGTATAGATTTATCGTAGCGGAATTGTTTTATTAATCAAACTCTGAAAATTTGGTTTATTATATCCAGAAATGTACTTTTTCAAGATCAGTTTGGTCAAATCAAAATATTTAAATTATTTCTTTCTTTTGTATCAAAAACAACACCTTGTTTATCAGAAAAATGTTTGATATAGGGGAATGTAGAAATATTTGATATTTTAATTTGTGAAATTTTCATTAATTTATGATTTTTTTTATTATTTAAAACACGGTTCAATTATATTCAAATTAAGAAAAATTTGCAAATATCATGAAATAAATGATTTGACATTAATTATTAAATAGATATAATAGTGTCAAAATTGAATATAGTGTAGACAAAATAAAAAATATATGGATCACAAACAAAAAAAAGTTATTGTGCTTTTAGGGTGCATGGACCCTAAAATTATGCGGGAACGATGGAATGCTTCTTTTTCCGCGATCCAGGACGATACGGTCTTTATCGTATCTGGATTGTCCAGTGAATGTGATTATTACCGTAATCTAATCGATAATGATTATGGTGATAACGTATTCTATGATGATCAAGCAACCGATACTCTCTCTAATGCTGAGGGTGTTGCTCGTTTGATTCGTGAAAACGACCTTGGAGATTATGTCATATATTGTAGATTAAGCCCTTGCCATATGTGGCGTTTTAAAAAATGCCTAAAAATGGTTTGTCTTAATAACAATGACAAAATGGATTTGGAATCTTCAAAACGGATTCCCGAAGCTCGTAATGAGTGGATGGCTGTCATTATCTACTCGTTTGGGCGTTTAGGGATCCGGATTTCTAACCTAATTACGAAGCATAGAGGTAGATGACGCAGAAGTTATTAATCGCCAAAAAAGCCAATCTTATTCGAGATTGGTTTTTTTTATTAAAAATATTAATATTTTATGATTTTCATCGGTGTAAGCTTGTATACACAGAATCAAATTGGTAACTTCAAATTAATGTTCAGTATTTATTGTAGATTTGTTTAAATACACTTGAGCGGTATCAATTTACATTTTTAATTATTTCAACGTAGTTGTCTACTTTTTCTGGTACTATTCAAACTAAGTAAACATAATTTCATTTTTCGTATGCGATGAAGTATATTGATGTATCGAAATCATTACGTATTATAAATTTTTTTGAATTTTCATACATTGCTGCATCATCTCACATTATGTTTGATCAGTAGTACAAAGCTCGTCGTTTTGCATGTCCGGCTCTTTCAAGGATAGTAATATTTGGCATAATTAGTGATAATCTGAATAATTGAGAACTGGCTCCACATGATCATCAGTAGAATAAAAATGATTTTGTGCTGTTTCATTTACATGAACGCGGATCATTTGATATCAATTTATTTAAGTCCAAAATTTCTCATGGTTTTAATTCTAGTCAATTTAATTTCGAAATAGCTAATTTATAATTGGTTAATGAACATGGTCATCTATTTGCTAAATTTGTTGGTACAGAGTAAAAAGAGTAATTTTCAAACATTAATTTTGCTAAAATTTCGTTATCTATTTCTATCATTCTATTTTTGTTTGTCCGGTATAATATTGCTAGTTTTTCATAAATTGTTCATTTGTTTTGTAAATATCTATCGTATAATGAATATCAAAAGCTTGGTTTTGTTGCTCTGTATCTGAAATAATACGAATCTTGTTGATATACATCATAAAATGTATTTATATTTTTAACCAAGTATTCTAATGATTTTTGTGTTGTTAAATAATTAGTGTTTTTTAACAGACAAACTGGTGAAATGTATGAATAATTTTCGTAATTTTGTACTATACATCTTTCATTTTTGAGCTTTTCGATTTGATCGACATATGAAAAAATATTGATATTATTTTTTGCGTTTTCTACTGTTTCTATATTGTCCAAAAATGCATTAAATTCAAAAACATCATTAGCAAATACTTTGCAATTTATGATTGTTAATATTCATAAAATAAAAATTATTTTTCAAAAGTTTTTCATGTAGATTGTATATATTAAAATACGTTTTTATTATATTCATAAATTAAAAAAAATGCAAATTTTTTGGCTATTTTTCTTTGAATTTTTGTTTGACTACAGAAATAATTTTACTAATATGTTTATTATTAGTAAGGTCGTAGCTCATCGGTAGAGCAGTGGTCTCCGAAGCCATGTGCAGTAGGTTCAATTCCTACCGACCTTGTTTTTTTGTACTTTGCTATCATGATTGATCCACAAATAGAAGAGTCTTGGAAAAAAGAATTATGGGATGAATTTCAAAAACCATATTTTTCTGAAATAAAGGATTTTTTACAAAAAGAAAAGCAAGAATGAAAGATAGTATATCCTGAATGAAAAAATATTTTTAATGCATATAATAGTACTCCATTTGATCAAGTAAAAGTAGTATTATTGTGACAAGACCCATATCATCAACCATGACAGGCTCACTGATTGTGCTTTTCTGTACAACCATGAGTGAAATTTCCACCATCATTGCAAAATATTTTCAAAGAATTAGAAGATGATTTATGAGTTAAGCCACCAAAAAGCTGATGTTTGCAAAAACGGGCAGAGCAGTGAGTGTTTATGCTTAATACTTCATTAACAGTAAGGCAATCTGAGCCTATGTCTCATTCAAAAATAGGTTGGGAAAAATTTACGGATGCCACAATAAGGCATCTTTCTGATAAAAAAGAGTGATTGATTTTTGTTTTGTGGTGAGCCTTTGCTTGGTCGAAAAAGACACTTATAGACAAAAATAGACATTATATTTTGGAAGCTGCTCATCCATCACCTTTGAGTGCTTATAGATGATTTTTTTGATGTAGACATTTTTCAAAAATAAATGAGATTTTGAGAAAAGAGTGAAAAGCGGAAATTGATTGGGATTTAAATTAAGTTTCTTAGTTATTTATGTGTTTCTTTTTGTTATAAAAATGGTTGACATTTTTTATTATATTTTTATAATATTTATTTGATGTAGTTTTTTCTTAATTATTATTTATGGAAAAAAGAGAAAATATTGATATTCAAAATAAATGAGTAACGAAGCTTAAGTGAATAATTTTTGCTTTATTATTGGCTTTATGATCTTCAAGTTTTTCTTATTCTCAAGAAAATGATAGTATCAAAAAGGATATAAATATAACAGAATTGGAATCTTATCAAAAATTTAGAGAGTTGGAATTATCTAGGACTTTGACTATAAACGAAAGAAATTCAGCATTTCAGATGTTTTTTAAATTAATTTCAAATGATACTAGGCATTGATTCACTGAATTTTCTGAGATTGATGATGAATTAAAAAATGTTTTTGATAAAATGCCAAAAGATGAAAATTATCTATTGGAACTTGATAATTTTTTAAAGGAATTGGATTATCTTTATATGAGAGAAAAAAATGTTGAATGTCGTTTAGCAATCACCTATATGAAAAGTAGGATTTTGGATGAAAAAAATAGGCATTCTGATTGAGCTTTTGAAGTTGATGATTTATTGAAAAAACAGTTAAAAGTGTGAGATATAGTTTTATTAAATAAAAAAAATAGTCCCTTTGATATTTGAACTAAGGCATTGAAAATTTATGATGAAAAATATTTAACTGATTTTACTCATGTTCTGATATTTATTTGATTTGATGATGTGTGAAATATTTTAGTTAGACATTCGACAACTGCAACAGAAAAATTTCACAAGATAGGTGTAGAAAACACGGAATTAAATAGTTATATTTTTGATAAAGATAGAAGTAATGCTGAATGATATGATATTGTTGTTTTGAGGCCAATTCCTGAAATAAAGCAATCTATATTAAATTTTAGTGAAAATAAAATTTGATGTTGATATGATAATAGGGCAGCATTGAGAGAATGATTATGATTAGAAAATGATTTTAATAACAAATATAACTGTGGTGAGATTGTAACTCAATGAATTCAAATGTCTGACTATATTGATAATTTTGATTCTGATATGTCTTTTCAATGAAAATTATATGAAAAAATTTGTAGGGATTATTATGATTATTTGAGTGATGTCGTAGTCCCTGAACTTAAGACAAAGACATTTCCAAATGATTTTTTTGATTATTTAGAACTTTTTAATTTGAAATATGTTTGTACTTTAAAAAAATAATTGTTTTTTAAATTTTTTTGTTATATATGGAAATTGATTTAAAAGATATATCTGTTGATAATTTGTTATGTGATTCTAGATTATATGCTTCGCAATTTTCATCTGATGAACTGTTGGATGCTTTGGTGTCGTGTAACAAATTTGATGAAGATAGAAAAGATGCTATTAAAAAAATATTGGCTCTTCAGTCAGAAATCTCGTTGGATGTATCGGATGCTGAATTATCTTTGGATGCAATATTAAATAGATTTTTTTCTAAATCAGATTCTTTTTCTATTAAAGATAATTTAATAAGGGATGGTATAAAAAATGAAGATTTGGAATCGAGATTTAAAATGATGTTGTTGAAAGCTTGCACATTGGTAGTTGAAAATAAAACAGTATCTGGTGATATTATTTCTTTTTTTAATGAGTTGGATGTCGATATAGATAATGTATATTTTTTAAATAAAATAAAAAATGATTTGGTTTTGGAATTCGGTTATTTTTACGATGTAAAATCAGATAAATTTGTTATGTTTTCAGATGATGATAAAATTGATTTATGGAGGTTGAAGATAAGGTTTGATGATTTGTTACAAAAAAGATTAGAAAATAGTAAAAGATATCTTTGAAAGGATATTTTATCATGATGTTCCGCTTTTTGAGATACATTGAACTATAAATTTTTTTGAGATGATGTAGTCTTATATGAGGAATGAGATGATTTTGTACCTATTGATAGCTTTTGTACTATTGATCTTGAATTGTGATGCCCTATTGATGGCGATATGAGTGAAAGCTTGGCAGATGTTGATCTTGAAGAAATGTATAATAATTGAGATCGCTTTATTGTAGTGAAGTCTACTTATAAGGCAGTTTTTAGTGATGAGGATGGTCCTTTTTATTGCCGATTTATTGATGTTTATTCAGTAAAAACAAAAAAAACTTATAGAGTACTAAGTTGGTAGGAATATCGATTACGATATTTTCAATTCTTTAATTTAAATATTTTTTGCTGTTAAAAAAATTTCAGTTAGTTATATTTTTGAAAATAAATTTTGTTCAAAATTATGATAATATTATGGTTAAAAATTTGACAATATAGTTTTTTTGAATATAATTTTATTGTTTTATGGTGTTATAATTCATATTATGTCTGAATGAGAATCGTTTATGTGAGATAAATCTGGTGATATTGATAATTCTAATGATAATACTGATATTGAATCAGATATTACATATATGAATTTTGATTCTGAAATTTCGCACGATTTATCGCAGCTTAATGATGATATTGTTAATAATTATTCTTTATCAGTACAGGAGAAAAAATTGATAGATAGTATTGATAATTGACCTATTTTTAACCCATCATTAACATTAAAAAATTATATAGAAAAAAAGGAATGGTCAAAAGTTGTTTTTGAATTTTTTTCTATAATATGAAGGTTATTGTCCCATAAAAATGAAATTTGATTTAATGAATTTAATAATTTGGATATTAGGTCGTTAAAATTGGATGAAAAAAATGCATCTGAATTGTCTGCTTTGATAAAAGTTTTTGAAAAAAAAATTGATGAAACAAGTGATATAAAGAAAGATTTAACGTTTACTTATGTTTTGAGTACGATAAAAAATAAATTATTGGAAAAAGAACATTGAATTAAAGATAAAGAGGAGCAATTGAAGAAAAATTTGGCTGTATGAGATGTGATTTTATTGAATAAAGAAGTTGGTAAAAAAGATATTTGAACAAAATTACTTGAAGCTTATGATAGTAATTATGATACTGATTTCTGACATGTAGCTATAGTAATTGCTACAGATCCTTTGACTGTCAGGCATTCTACGACTGAAACATGAAAAAAAAGTGATAAGGATTGATTTGTGGAAGAAACAGAGTTAAATAGTTATTTGTCTAGATGTAAATGTAACTGATATGATTTGATATCTTTGAGACCGTCAGAAGAAATAAAAAATAAGATATTACTCTTTAGTGAACAAAATTTATGAAAAGAATATGATGCTAATTCAGCTATTGCTTGATGACTTTATTGACAGGATAGAAAATGAAAAAGTTCTTTTAATTTTTCTGAAGAATGAGATGATCAGTATTTTAATTGTGTAGAAATTATAGCACAAGCATTAGATCATGATAAATTGAGTAAAATAACACATCCTAATGAATTTTTGGAGTATATGGATGTCTTTACGCCTACTTATTTGACTACAATTTCAAGAAGATTTTAAGCAAGGATATTTCCAATTTTTTCGTTCAAATACCTTTGGAGTCAATCTAATCAATTAAGATTTGGATATTTTTGGAGGAGTCGTTCTGCTCACTCTCTGACTTTTTCTATAAACCTCATGTCGCTCAAAATTTCCAATGGAATATCTGTTTCTCAAGATTGCATTGTTCCTAATATTTCTCATGCTCAACGGGTTTTGAGGTCGAGTTCTGCTAATTTGAATCAATCGTTTGTCTGCTCCATAGCTTCAAGTCTTTTCATTACTTCTCAGCTTTTTTTCTTTGTTTCCAAAAAACAGTAGGATTGCAAACTGTTTCTTCAGATTCTTCATCTAAGTTGGTGGAGTTGGGAAAGTCCGAATCTTTCGGCATTTTTTATTACCATGATTGTGGCTTCTGGGACATCGACTCAAACTTCGATTACGGTTGTGGAAACTAAAATATCGAATTTATCTCATTTAAATCATTTCATTACTTCGTCTTTTTCTGATGGTTTCATTTTTCAATGGAGGAGTCAGATTCTGTTGCTAAGTCATGGGAATAGTTGTTTTACATTTTCAAATTCTGCTATTGCTGATTTCAAATCTTCCATTTTGTCTGATTCTTCAATCAGTGGTGTGACTATGAAAACTTTTTGCTTTTGAGCAATTTTGGTTAATATTCGTGTTTTCAATTTCAAAAATTCGCTCTCAGAAATTATTTTTGTATTGATTTCTTTTCTTCATTTTGGTAATTCATCGATTACACTAACATCAAATTCTCCGAAAAATGCCAATGCCATTGATCTTGGAATTGGAGTTGCGGACATTTGCAAAATGTGTGGACTTCAAAATTTATTGAAAGCTGATCTTTGTTTTACTCAGAATTTGTGCTGTTCATCAATTACAACATACATCAAATCTTTGAACATTACATCGTCTTGAATTACTGCGTGTGTTCAAACTAAAAGATTTATTTTTCAATCTTTGAGGTCTTGTTTTACTTTATCTTTTTGCTGTTTTGTCAGTGATCATTTCAAAATTTCAATTCTCATCCCAAGTGGCAGCAAAAGTTTAGCGAGATTTTTGTAATGTTGATCTGCTAAAACTTCCAATGGAGCGAGAAATACAGATTGTGCTCAAAATTTTTTGAAAGTGTAATATGCAGCGATTGCTGCGACTACTGTTTTTCAACTTCATACATCTCATTGAAGCAATCTCATCATCGGTTTTTCTTCGTGAAGGTTTTCTATGATAGTTTTTAGTGCCTTTTTCTGTGCATTTGTGAGTTGGAAGTCTAATTTTGATACTATGTCTTTAACGATAGCCCGGTCTACTTGACACTTGGTGTTAAATGTTGTTCAATCTTGGTATTCTTTTCTCATAAGTAGCGAATGTAACTGGACTCTCAATAATTTATCGAAAAAAACTCTGTATTTTGCTTGTCAAAGTTTGTCTACATTGTCAGGGTAGTGAATCTGTTTAAATGTGTCTTGAATTCACATTAAACCGAATTTTTGCAAAAATTCTGCTGGCAAATATTCTGAAAATAGATTTTTTATCTCAGGTAAAACAAGTCGCATTTTATTTGCAAACCAATTTGGTTTGATTCCGTTCATTTCAGAATAGATTGGAAAAATTCATCACTCTGACATGTTGTTTTGAAGTTCTGTAAACTCTGATGGAGAGACTTCAGGGTTTGTAAAAACTATTCTTCAAAATTTATATGCTGGTTTTCAAGTGATGATATATCGTTTGTCTTTTTCGATTTTTGAAGCAAGATATGATGCATTGTAAATTGCAATCTTTCCCAAATTTCATAGCTCGTCTTGAAATTTGATATCGTAGATTTTTAATCTTCATTTTTGGAAAAATCATTTATCTGTAATGAGTCATTTTACTGAGCAAACAATTGATTTATCTTGCAAATTGATTTGATCTAATGTCATGATACTTTCTCTGTTTTCGTATGTTCTAGGAAAATATTGCAAAAGGTCTCTTGTTGAATTGATTCAGTTTTTGCTCAAAATTGTTGTGTATCTTGCTGTTGTTTTTAATTCTTTGTAGAATTCCATTGTGTAATATTAAAATAATTCCCTCCTTTTTAAAGGAGGTGGCCGAAGGCCGGAAGATTTTTTTAATCTTCTGATTATTTCTTATTTATTTTGTTTTTTTATTCAACAATTTTTTATGCCTCCGGCGGGCCACTTTTGTCCAGAGTCACAAAAGTGGCGAAAAAGACTCTTCAAAAAATTTTTCAGTCATACTTTTCGTTTGTTGATTCTCTAATTGAATACGGAGAATCGTTACATCCGATTCTATTGGACTGCTTTAGCATATTAATATCTGTAATTTCAACGCAGTCTGACAAATGAAAAATTTTTCGGCTCTTTCGAGCCGTTTTTTTTCAATAATTTTTTCTGTTTGATTTTTTTAAAAATATTGGTATAAGGTAGGAGCCTAATTCAATTTAAAATCCAACTATAAAACAATTTTTTTACGTAAATAGACGGTTTGCAATGCGTGCTAATGCAAATTGTCTGTAAAAAGATTAGTTTGGATTTTGGATTAGGCCCCAGCACCATTGTAAATCGTCTTTTTGTTTTACATGGAGTTGGGGCTTTATCCCATCCATTTTTTTATAATGAAAAAACTTACAGAAGATGAAGTAAGAGATTTAGCAAGGAAAAAATTAGATTTTTGAGAAGAAGAAAATGTTGTTTGTTGAGTGTGACAGTTAACTACTTTTTGTTCTCTTGGTTTCAAATGATTTAATGATAGACCAGATTGACGATATTTACCAAGTAATAGAACTTTCCCTGCAATAATTTTGGAAGCTAAATCAACGGAAATTGAATTAAAAGAAAAACAAGTTGAAGAGTTGAAGAAAAATTGCGAAATAGCAATGACTCAGTATAAAAAAGTAGTATGAATTTTATATAATTGAGTTGAAACAAGAGTTTTCAAAAATAATGAAGAAATTGATAGTCCTAAAGAATTATTAAATAAGGAATATTATCTCTGATTATTTACAGAAAACACGATAGATAAACAAAAAATTTATAATATTACAAAAAAGATAAATGATAGCCTACATTTTGATTTTTGAATAAAAAATTTATATCATAGGATGATTTTTACTGCTTGTGCTTTGGTTGCACAAAGATTTTGAGCTGATTTAGAAGTAATGAAGTGAAGAGTCTTTAATGAAATGCAGAATGCTATAAACAATTCGCTAAAATGTTCATTGAGAGATAGTATAAGACAGAATGATAAATTGATGTTATTAACTGATGTTTATAGCGAAATTAAAATGAATTCTTCAAATAATCAGTCAGCCATTGATAATTTTATAGATAATGTGATTGAAATTTCTGAACTTGTAAATTCAGATTATTGGCATTGAGAAGATGTTATGTGAATATTTTTTAATGAATTTAATCGTTATAAGAAAAAATCAGAAAGTTGACAAGTATTTACACCTGACCATGTGACTTCATTAATGTATCGTTTGATAGATGTAAATCAAAATGATGTAATTTTAGATGCGGCTTGTGGTAGTTGAGCATTCTTGGTAAAGTCTATGTGTAATATGATGAATGAGGCAGGTGGAATAAATACAAAAAAAGCACAGGAAATTAGAGAAAATCAATTATATGGAATAGAATTTGATAGAGAAATTTATGCTTTAGCTTGTGCTAATATGTTGATTCATAAAGATTGAAAAACCAATTTGGAGCAAATGGATTCAAGGTGACAAGAAGCTTCTATTCGGATAAAATCAAAACCCATCACAAAAGTGCTTATGAATCCGCCATTTGAAAATAAATATGGTTGTATGAATATAGTAGAAAATGTTTTAGATAGTGTAAAGCAGTGAACAAAATGTGCTTTTATCTTACCAGATAAAAAATTGGAAAAAGCATGAACATGAATTATAAAAAGGATTTTTCAGCATAATAAATTAGAAAAAATAATTAAATTACCAGAAAAAACTTTTGATGCTTGAATTACGACATCTGTATTTATTTTTACAGCAGGAATTCCACAAAACGACTCGGAAATATTCGCTTGTTATATAGCTGAAGATTGACTTGAAAGGGTAAAAAATCAATGAAGACAAGATATAAAAGATAGGTGGCAAGAAATAGAGGATAAATGGATTGATGTTATAAAAAAGCAATCATGAGATGATACGATTCAATGGATAAAACCGAGTGAACATTTATCTTATCAAATGCCAAAGAAAGAATTTGAAATATGTGAAGAAGATTTTGTAAAAACTGTAATGGATTATTTAATGTTTGAAGAATGAATTGATGTAAAAGAATTTCAGGAAAATTTAATTAATAAAATCATATATAATAGTGATGTAGAAAAGAAGGATGATAATGTTTTTATTTCTGTTAATGGAAATAAAGAGAATGAGTAATTTTGATAACAAACAGCGAAAAGAATTTAAAATAAAAGACATTTTTATTACAGATAAAAAATGAAAATCATATCAAGTGCCTACATGAGCAAGTATTACAACAAGAAATTTAATAGAGTGAGAAACGCCAAGAATTACGGTTACATGACTTAATAATTGAATTATTTGAAATTTTGCGGACATGAATGATGTAAATTATCGTGTTTTTGAAAATTTTATTAGTGTATCATTTCTTTGAACGATATTTTACCATAATTATAAAGCATCTCTTGATATGAAAGTACATTGTTTAAAACCAAAAGATTTTGATTTAAATAATTATACATGAAAATATTTAGTCTCAGTATTGAGAAAAAGTATAGCAAATAGTTCTTATGCAGATCAAATATCCAGCACTGTTTTACCAGATATGTTATTATATCTTCCAGTAAATAGTGAGTGAAATCCAGACCGAGAATATATGGAAAATTATATGAAAGAGATTGAAGAAAAATGTAAAAAAGAGTTAGAATTATTAAAAAGATGTTATGAAACAGTAAAAAGTAAAATTAATACAAAATCATGGAAAATTTTTAAAATTTGAGATCTGTTTGAAATTATAAGGGGAAAAAGATTTGTTATATGAAAACATATAGAATGAAATATCCCTTATTATTCAGCATCGTTAGAATGTAACTGAATTACGGATTATATCAGTAATCCAATTTTTATAGATAGAGATGCATTGGTTGTTACTACATTTTGAAATGCTTTTTATGCAGAGTGAGAATTTACAGCAAGTGATGAAATAACAATACTTCACCACAAAAACTTGAATAAGAATAATTGATTATTTCTAGCAACAATAATCACAGCTAATAAACGAAAATATTCATTTAAAATAAAAGCATTTTGTAATAGGATATCTAATGATTATATCAAACTCCCAGTAGATAATGACTGAAATCCAAATCGAGATTTTATGGAGAATTATATCAAAAATCTTGTGGAGAAAAATAAAAAGAAATTAAACTGTTTGAACTCTTAGTTTTTTGGTATAATTTTAGAAAAACAAATCTTTTTCCGTATTTTTTTTGTAAGTTTATTTTCTTTTTTTATTTGAAATTCCAATGTATTTTTGTATAAGTAATTAGTTATTATTATGTTTATGTTTTTTATTAATTCTAAACTCAAAAGTTATGTTTAAAAAATCTAGAAATGTATGGATTTTCTTAGCCGTTGTGATTATCTGAATAAGTGCTATCCAATGATATATGTTGAATGAGGCTCAAAATGAGGAAAAAATAAACGAAGAAATTGAAGCTTCTTTGAGTGCTTTTGTGGAATATTATAATTCTTGATCTTTTGAAAAAATTGAAGTCATTAATGATAAAAAATTGAATTGATATATTCTGCTATCAGAGACTGAAAAACAAAAAGAATATGATATTTTGAAATCAGAAAAACCTGAGAATTCTTCTTTGTCAGATATTTGAATTGATGTTTTGTGAAATAGTAGGATTGTCGTAAAAACAGAAGATGAATCGATTTTGAAATCGTTAGCAAAAGAAATTTTGCCTTTATTTTTATTCTTGATTTTAATTGCGATTGCATTTAGATTTATGATGCCTAAATGATCTGGACCTATGTGAATTAATACAAAAGCTTGAACAGATACAACTAAGACAAAGATTACAACTAAATTTGCTGATGTTGCTGGTATGGAAGAAGTGAAGGAAGAGTTAACTGAGATAGTAGACTTTTTGAAAAGTCCTGAGAAATATCGTAAAGTTTGAGCAAGACCTCCAAAGTGAGTTTTGCTTTATGGACAGCCTGGATCTGGAAAAACTTTGTTGGCAAGGGCTGTAGCTTGAGAGGCTAATGTTCCATTTTTCTCAGCATCTGGATCTGAATTTATGGAGATGTTGGTTTGAATGTGAGCTGCAAAAGTTAGAAATTTATTCCAAAAGGCAAAAGCTGCGTGAACAGCTATCGTGTTTATTGATGAGATAGATGCTATTGGTTGAAAGAGAGGCGTTTGACATACTTGAGGTCATCAAGAGCAAGAGCAGACATTGAATCAAATCTTGACTGAAATGGATTGATTTGATAATAAATCTCATGTTATTGTGATAGCTGCTACAAATAGGCCTGATATGTTGGATCCTGCATTGCTTAGAGCTTGAAGATTTGATAGAAAGATTTTGGTTTCAGCTCCAACTTATGAGGAGAGAAAAGCTATATTTGAATATTATTTGAAAGATAAAAAAATTGATAGTTCGGTAAATCTTGATTCATTGATTAAGAGGACAAGTGGACTTGTTTGAGCAGATATTGAAAATATCGTAAATGAAGCATCATTGAAATTAGCGAAAAAATGAAATAAGATAGTTTTGTCTCAAGATGAATTTGAATATGCAATTGAAAAAGTTTTGATGTGACCTGAGAAAAAAGTAAAGAGTATGCAAGAAAAAGAGAAACAGACAATCGCTTATCATGAATTGGGACATGCTGTGACATCTCATTTGTTGCCTGAAGCTGATAAGGTTGAAAAGATTACAATCGTTCGTAGATGACAGGCATTATGAGCAACATGGAAGACTCCTGAAGAAGATAAATATTTGTATTCTAAGACGAAAATTTTACAAGAGACTATTTCATTGCTTTGATGAAGGGCATCTGAAGAAGTGTTCTTGTGAAAAGATAATATAACAACTTGAGCTTCAAACGATTTTGAGAGAGCAACACAAATGATTTCTGATATGGTTATGAAATATTGAATGGATGAAGATTTATGACCAATTGTTTATTTCGATGATAGTAAATGAGATTATTCATTGTACAAACCATATAGTGAAACGACAGCAAAAATCATTGATGATAAGATAAAATATTATATCTTTGATTGTTATGAAAAGTCTAAAAAAATAATCAAAGACAATAAATCATTGATTGAAAAGATGTCCAAGATTTTGTTGGAGAAAGAGTATTTGACGAGAGATGAGTTTAAAGATTTGATGGATAATGGTTGAGTAATGAAAGATAAAAGTGATTCTGAGTGAAATAAAGAATCAAAAGATTCTTCTAAAGTTTCAGAAGGACAAAAGAAATGAGTTAAAAAAGTTGCTAAAAAATAATTTTAAATATAAAAATACTAATGACTGAACAAAGTAAAAAAGCTGTATATGTGTTGGATTGGTATACGAATAAAAATATCAAAGTAGTCGATATTGATTCGGCTGTAATTGAAAAATTGAAACCTGGAGATAAACTTGTTTATTCGATGGAAGACAATCACCAGAAACCATCGATTTGAATTTTTTTGTGACATGATATTGAGACTGATAGGATTGGACATTTTACAAAGATTTTGGAATGAGAAGATAAAGAATTTTTTGAAGAACAAAGTAAATTTGCTTTAAAAATATTTCCAATATTCAAGAAAAAATTTAAAGCAGAATTCCCAAATTCTATTCCAGTGACAGCAAGATTTCATATTTATTTAGATCAATTGTATTTCTATTTTTATTCTGAAGATAGATACGTTTTTACGGATTTTGTAAAAAAATTTAGAGAAAAAATTTGAAAAAATATCTTTTTATTCCAAGTGTGAGCAAGAGATATGGTAAAGATGGATCCAAGAACTGATAATTTACCATGTGGTGCTGATGGAATAATTCCAATGCATTGTAAGACAACATTGCCATTGCCGAGTATTGAAATGGAAAATTTGATTTTACAAAATTTGGAGTGAAGAGATATTGAGAGATTGAAATGAAGATGTGGAAAATTGAAATGTTCATTAATTTATGAATTAGATATATACAAAAAAGAAAGTGGAAGATATCCAAGAAAGTGAAGTGAAGTGAAATTGTTGAAATCTGATACAACATGAATTGTTACAACATATAATATTATGACTTGAGATGTGACATTTAAAACAAAAGATTGAGAAATGTTTAGAGTACCAACTTGAGAGTTGAAAATTATAAAAGCTCCTGATCCTAGGGTAAAGTCAGAAGAAGAACTTGAGTTGGAGAAAATAAAAAATCAAATTGAAGGATAAAATATTTATTATTATTTTATGAAAATGATAAAGTTTGGAACTACTATTTGGATTATATTAACGGTTATATTGTGCTTATTCCCTGTTTGAGCTATCCTTTATTTTTTGTGAAAGCAGTTGGTTTCTTTGTATAAGTTTTTGAAACAAAAAGTGGATAATGTGAGAGCTTTGGAAAGAATAAAAAATGATTTATTGCAGCAAACAGCGAAGGAGACAAGGGAAGAAAATAATATAATTGTGACGGAAGCAAATATTATTGCAAATGTGTTTGAAACACCAAAACCAGAAGAACCAGAAAAAGTAGAAGTTGCATTTGCATCTGTATCTGTTGAAGAAATGCCTGAAAATAAGATGATACAGGAAAAACAAAAGAAATTATTGGAAAAAATTTCTTATGAGGCAAATATTTTCAAAAAAGAGTGAAAATTGGAAGATTATGAGAAAAAATTGATTGAATGATTGGCTATTGATCCTGAGAATTTGGAACTAAATAAAGAATTAGCAAATTTATATTTCACAATTTGAAATCATAAAAAAGCTTTGTCTTTGTTGAAAAAAATAATTGAAGTTGATCCAGAAGATCATAATGTTATTTGGCAAATATGAGAAATTTATCTCATGATGTGAGATTATGAAACTTCTGAATTGTTGATAGAAAAGGCAATAAATTTGAAACCAAATAATCCTAAGTATTATATCAGTATGGTAGAGATAATGTACAATACTGAGAGGAAAAAGGATGCTGTGGCTGTAATGGAAAAAATCGTAAAATTAAGACCAACAAATTCAAATTATATTATGACTTTGGCTGAATTATATGAGGAAATTGGTGATGAAGATAATTCAAAAAAGTATTATTTTAAAGTGTTGGAACAAGAACCCACAAACGAAAAAGCAAAAAGAAAAATACAAGACTATTCATTGAATAATTAATTTTATATTGTAGCTTTTTTGAAAAATGAATGCTGAATATTACATGTTGTTGAGAGAGTTTTTATCTTTCAAAACATTACCTTTGAATTATGGATTGGATTATGTGAAGGAGCATAAAAAATGTTGAGAGTGGTTGCAAACTTTGTTTACGAAGTATAATTTTAATGTGAAAGTCGTGAATTGAAGAGAATCTCCAATTGTTATCGCTCAGTACAATGTGGCTGATGATGTGGAGACTTGAATTATTTATGGACATTATGATGTAAATAGTGCCAATATGAAAGATGGATGGAAAGACGATCCATTTTCTTTGTATTTTGGAAAAGATAAGATTATTGGTAGGGGAGTTGCAAGTGGAAAAGCAACTATTTTATTGAATATGTTTAATATTTTTAACTTAATTCAGGCATGAAATTTGAGATATAATGTGATTTTCATGATTGAATGAGAATATTTTCAATGATCTAAATGATTGAAAAAGATTCTTCAAGAAAATAAATTTAAGGCTGATTTTTTCTTGTCAAACATAGGTACTACCGCACAGAAAAATTTCGTAGTGAGCACAGGATTTAGAGGGTCGTTTAGTTCAAAGATAACACTAAAATCTGCAGAAAAAACATCTTTGGTTTCACAATACTGATGAATGTTGCAAAATCCAATTCATGATTTAAGCAGATTATTATCAAAAATTTATGATTCAAATGGTCGTATTACAATCCCATATTTCTACTACGAAATGGATGATTTAACAGCAAATGAAAAGACTTTGAATGCTAGATTCCCATTTGATAAAGAATTAGTTTTGCAAGAGTTTTGAGCTAAAACACTTAAATTAGAAGATATTGATTATTATTCTAAAAATGGATGAAAACCTTGTATTGAAGTGACAAGTTTCAATTCTTGAGAATCAAGTTTTTCAGCTGAAGATATCCAACCAAGTGCAAGTGCGATTTTGAATTTCAAGTTAGTTCCAAATCAAAAAGTTGATGCAATAAAGAGTTTATTCCAAGAGTGGGTAAAAGGTAATTTATTGTCAGATGTTGATTGTGAACTTACTTTCTCATGAGAATCTGAGCCAATAAAATTGGATATTTCAAATTATTTTGCAAATAGAGCAGAGACTTTATTGAGGCAAATTTCAGGTGAAAAAGTTTGAGAAATTTTGTCATGATTCTCATTGCCGATAGCAAAAGATATGTTGAGTAATACACAAAATATTGTAAATGTCCCATTGGTTAATGTGGATAGTAATATTGATGGAATTAATGAAAATTTGGATGTGGAATTATTGGAAAAATGAACAGAGTTTTTGTATGAGTTTTTTAGGAAATAGAGGTTGGTTTAGATCTTTTATTAAATTAATGTCATTTTCTCTTTGAGCTTTTTGAATAATACTTGATGAAAATAATCGTGTACTTTTGGTATTGAGAAATGATATTGATAAATGGAATTTACCGTGATGATGAGTGGAAGAATGAGAAGCGCCATGGGATGCTGTTATTCGTGAAATTAAGGAAGAGACATGACTTGATTCATCAATAATTTCGTTAGTTTGATTATACAATAAAAAAGATGAGAAAGATTTAGTCTTTCTTTTTCATTGTAATAAAATATGATGAGAATTGTTATTCAATGATGAAGCAAAGTTATTTTGATGGTTTAAAGCAGATAAATTACCAGAAAATATTATAAAAAGTCATAAAGAAAGAATATTAGACTTCTTTTGAGAAAGAGAGTGATTAATTTTGAGAGAGAAATTTTGAGAGAAAAAGTTTATTAAATGTTAGTATATTATTTATTTTATCTCCTTATTATAAAATCACATGGAAAAAAACATTTCACTTGTTTACATGGTAGCAGGAATGTCTTCTCGTTTTGGATGAAGAATTAAGCAATTTGCAAAGGTTTGACCAAATGATTCGACTTTGATTGAGTACTCTTTGAGTCAAGCATTGCCAGCATGATTTTCAAAGATTGTATTTATTGTAGGAAAAATGACTGAGTGACCATTCAAAGAAATGTTTGGAAATGAGTATATGTGAGTGCCTGTAGAATATGCTAAACAGACTTTTGATGAGGCAGATAGAGATAGGCCGCGAGGTACTGTAGATGCAGTTTGTTCTGCATTATCTTGCATTGATTGACCATTTGTGGTTTGTAATGGAGATGATATTTATGGAAAAAATTCGTTCAAAATTTTGTACGATCATTTGGCAAATAATCCAGATGAATTGTGTACTTTATGATATATTTTGTGAAATGTAATACCTGAGGTGGGAAGTACAAATAGATGAATTTTCACAGTAGAGAATTGATATGTAAAAAATATAAATGAAACTATCTGAATTGAAAAATCTAAATTATCTGAGTTCGGATTAACTTTGGATGCTTTGTGTAGTATGAATATTTTTGGTTTGAATAGGAAAGCACTGGAGATGTTGAGTGAAATTTTGGCTGAATTCAAAAAAGAGCATGTTTGAGATAGGAGAATTGAATGTTATTTACCAGTAGAATTGACTAATATTATAAAAAATAAGTGAGTAAATATGAAAATTTATTCGACTCCTGATCAATGGTTTGGAGTGACAAATCCAGATGATGAAGCTATTGTGAAAAAGCAAATAGAGGAGTATGAAAAAAATCCATCATAATACATATATATGATGGATTATTAGCCAGAGAGACCAGACTCGAACTAGTGACCCCTACGTAAAATTGGAAGAATAACTAGTATTTATTTCTTCTATTTTACTGATGTAGTGCTCTAACCGACTGAGCTACTCCCTGGTACTATTGAGTATATATATCTATTGTATAAAGTCAACACATTTTATTTTTTTTAGTTTGTTATGAATCAAAACGTAGAAAAATATATAAATGCAATTGTAGAGGCGAAGTGAGGAAAAGAAAAATTGTATTGAATTCCTACTGATATAATTTGATTTTGAGAATTTGGTAGAAACTTGGCCTTAGCTCTTGAACCTTTAGTTACGAAAAAGGAGATTTGTTTTTTTGATTTGGATGTAAAAAGTGATGAGAATTATCATTATTTTGAGTTCAAAGATATGTTTAAAAAAACTGAATTAATGATTTTTACAAAGGAACTTCCTGAGAATTATTTTGATGATTTGAGTGAATTAAATCCAAACGTTACTCTCATTGTGGATGAAAAATTAAAAGGTATTGTTGAAATATTTCAAACAAATTGATTTTGAAAAAATCTTGTTGTAATTTAATTGATTATAATTTCATGAAAAAAATTCGAAAAAATATTTTGATATGATTGGGAATACTTGTTTGAGTATCATTTTTTGCATTTTGTTATTATGTTTTTTTTAGTGAATTAATTTGAGAAGTTGAAGTGTATGACAATATTTCTCAGTATGAAATGCATATGTCTTTTGATAAGAAAAATAATGAAAAATGGTATAAATGGGGAATGGATGAAAGTATTTGGCCAAGGAAAATTACAGATAATATGGATGTTTTCGATTATAAAATGGTTCGTTATGATCCACGAGATGCACAGTATTTAGGCTACCTTGTTGTTGAATATACTGATGAAAACTATGAAAAAGAAGTGGAAAGATTGAGAAATTATGATTCAACGGAATATGTCTGATATTATTGAGTGACATGAATGAGTTGATATGAGTTATTAGCAATGTATGCTGATGAATATTATTGATTTGTCTATGCTTTGACAGATTGAAAATCGAAAATCATTTATGTTGAATTGATTTTTTGTAATTATTTTATGGACTTAGAGTACAAGAAGTATATCCCAAAAGAATATTTATTGGATGGATTTGATGCAAGTGCTGGTAATCCGTATAGAAAAATTATGATGAGTGAGAATTAAGAAAAAAACCGGATCAAATTTGGTCCGGTTTCGTGCCTTGCCATTCTTTTTTTTCAATTATGTATCCACATGCTGGACACTTGATTGTTTTCTCTTTATAGCTTTCTGGAATTTCTATTCCATTTCGCCCGCAGCATTTGCAATTTGCGATATAGGCGATTCTTTCTGTCGTTTTTTTAGTATACATACGCATTTTTTTTGATATTTTTTTTATAGTAATATAATAATTTTTTACATAAGTTCAATAATTTTATAAAAAGTATTATGTCTTGACTTCGTTTTCTGTTTGAATATATTAATTCTCGCCCACGATAACGTTGTCGTGGTAATTTTAAGTTTTATGCCTAATAACAATTGCGCAACAGTCCCAGAAAGTTTTTTTGAAAATTGGGGCGGAAAACCTGGTATTAATGGCGAACAGCCTAAGTTTATTGAAGCAAAGGGATCAAGTTTGAATTCTGTTCAGTTAAAAATGTTGACTGAATCCAAGGTCCCTGTAATACGCACTAAGGGGGCGGAATTTTTGAAAGTTTTTGTTCCGGGGCCTGGTAACTCTTTAAAATCAGTTATCATACCTAGGGATGAATTGAAAGATCTTGCTGATGACTTGTCGCCATATGGCGTTAAGTTTTCGGTTTCTGACAGGCGTACTTACGGCTTAGAGTAAACAAACCGTTTTTTAGGATCATAACCTTTGAAAGTATTCATCATTGGTTATGGTCCTAATTTTTTTTAAATATTTTTTAGTATAAATTACTTTTATTATTTTAACATACATTGACTTTATTATAAATTTTAATATAATTCTTTGGCTATAGCAACGTCGCTATAGCGAAAATTTTAAGTATATGAGTAATAAGTCTTTGGGCGATTTTATCGCAAAATGGACCGGTACAGAAATGGATGGTCTTGGTTTTCCCCTTTATATTTGGGGTGAAGATGAAAATGGCAAACCTAAGCGCGTTGTTAGGAATCCTGAATCTGGGATTGTAATCCCTAAATTTATTCAGGTCTCTCCTGACAGTTTAACAAAAAGACAGCAGGCGATTTTGTCTATGGGGCAGTTTATTGTGCTTAGGCGAGACCCAGATCTTAAGATTTACGTCGGTGACAGCGAAGGTAACGTTTGGCAGACCATTATTTTGCCGGACGATTTACCCGCCTTGAGAATTGATCTTGAGGAGCTTGGGTTGAATCAATCAGATCCCTATGGGATCTAATCGACAAGCAAAGTTCATAGTTGGTACTGTTTTTTTATTGGTATTAACTATGGGCTTTTTTCTTAATAAAAAATTTTGTTTAACAGTTTTTTCGTGCAGTATCAAAATTGTCGTTTGGATACCTTTTTAAGTAGGTTCTTTCTGATTCTTTGCGGATTAGGTTTCGTTTTTTTCATTCGTGTGCTCATACTATAGATGCAAGTGCACAGCGACAAAGTGTATGATCAACTTTGGTTTTTAGTTCATGGAAAACTTCATAAGGATCTCTTTCAAGAAATTCTTCTGGAGTTGTAATTCAGATTTTTATTAAATTGTCAGCAATTACTGGTCAGATATTTTGAAGTTTTGTAAGTGGTGATTTTGGCATTTTTGATATTAATTATTAAATTTATACTCAAAGTTCATTTAGATTTTTTATTTGTTTTTCACTAAGGTTTATATTAATAATTTTTCCTTTTCCTAATTTAATTCATAAGTAATTGAGTATCCTTGTATAAGCCAATATATTGTTTAAATTGTTTATTGCTTTTCTGGCTTCTTTATTATATTCCTTTTCTTTTTGAGATTCTTGAATTCCTTGTCTTAATATGTCTTGATTATCGCTTCATAGTAGATTTAAAGTGTAATTTACCTCATTTTCTCATGTGGCTTTTATTACACTTCAGATTTTGAAATTTCGTTTTTCTCATTCTTGATAAAATATTACATTATTTTCTCCAACTAAATCAATTATTTCTCAAGTATTTTCGTAATGATCCTTGATTCTTTCTAAGAATTCTTCAACTTTGTTTTTTAGATTTAGATTTTCATTTTTCATAATATCATTTATGAAATTTTGTAGCTTAGTATTATTTTTACACATAAGAGCATCATCCTGTTGAGTAAGATCAATTTTTTGATCGATATTACTTTGATTTGTTAGTAATTTATTATTAAGTTGTTCATATGAAGTTTTATCTTCGTCGCTTATACTTTCAATGTATTTTGCTGGGAAATCGATTGGTCCTTTTCAATATAAATCCGATTTTTCTTGTATAACAATTGGACATTCTATGACGTTTCCTTGATATTGTATTTTTACTAATTTGAATCTTTCGTATAAACAATTTTCAATTCAAAATGATTTGTATAAAGCGTCAAATTTTTTATTTCTGTCGTTAATAAAATCATTTGCCATTTTTCTTGAATTTTCATTTAGTTGTCAGTTTTTATTCCCTTTTAAGGATTCGTTGTAAACTGTTTTATTTATTTTTACGATAAAATTTCCTGATTTGTTTGGGTCGAATACATTGTGTGTTCATCAATGATTTATTTGTTCCATAATATCAAAGTTTATTATTCAATTGTTGTTTTTTAATTTATCGATAAATGATTCGATTTCTAATTGTAATTTTAGGCTTTTTATTTTTTCTTTGTCTGCTTCTTTTGATGCAGTTATTTCCTCATTTATAGTATTTAATTTTTCTTGCTGTTTTTTAGGATCAAATTCACTGATCTCTTGTCAATCGTTTAGATTTTTTGTTTTTTTAATACTACTATCTATTTTTTCCATATAGTTTTATTAAAAAGAATAAAATAATCATAACTAATAATAATCAAAAATCCAAATAATGCAAAAAAATCATATTTTTGTTGAAAAAATGTTAATATTGTGTTAGAAATGCCAGTTAAAAACTGGCATTTTCTCTTGAAATAAAAATATTTTTTTATATATAGTAAATAATGAAATTAAACTTCTCTTTGTAGACAAATCCCCCTCCTGCTAACGCGGGATCCCCCTTTATCAAGGGGGATACTCCCTTCCTTGATAAATGAAGGGGCGGGGATGGATTTGTTTACATAGAAGGGATATTTGTTCATTTTTAATTATTAATTCTTAATTACTCAATGGTCTCAATTGATGACATTAAAACACCTCCACAAAATTTAGAAGCTGAAAAGGGAGTTTTGGCTTGAGCATTGATGGATAATGAAACTATTTGGATTTATGATGCTGATAAACTTGAACCAGCAGATTTTTATCAAAAAGAGCATCAAGCAATTTATGCTGCAATCAAAAAATTGTGGGGAGATCGTAAAACTATTGATGTAGTGACTGTTTGAGATCAGTTGCAGAAAGATTGAAAATTGATGGATATTTGATGAATGGATTATTTGTATGATTTGTCGACTTTTTTGTTATCTACTTCTGGTTGTGGAGATTATTCTAGAATTGTAAAAGATAAATCGATATTGAGGAGCATTTTGAAAGTTTCTCAGTGAATTATTTGAGATGTGTACAAACAGGATGAGACGGTGACTATTATGGAATCTATTGAAAAGAGGATTTTTGATTTGACTCAAAATCAGACATGAGAAGGAATCGAGTCTATCTCTGATATTTTGAATTCAAGGGTAGAGGAGTATGTCTCAATTATCGATAATCCTGAAAAGATTAATGAGAAAAAAGTATTTTCTGGATATAAATGATTGGATGATATGTTGGCTGGATTTAAACCTTGAGAGCTAATTATTCTAGCAGCTAGGCCATCTATGTGAAAAACATCTTTTGCATTAAATGTAGTTTCAAATGTCTCAATGCAACAAGATAAATTAGTTGCAATATTCTCTCTTGAAATGAGTTCTGAATCGATAGTCGATAGGATGGTTGCTGAAGTTTCTCAAATTCCAATGTCAAAAATTACGAAATGAGAATTAGATAATGAAGATTTTTCAAATATGTGAGAGGCTATTTCATTATTAGGTAGCAAAAAAATATTTATCGATGATCAATGATGACTTACAGTTCCTGTTTTGAAATCAAAATTGAGAAGATTGAAAATAGAAAAATGAGGTTTGGACTTGGTAATAATCGATTACTTACAGTTGATGAGATGAACAAGTTATGAATGAAATAGGGTTCAAGAAATCAGTGAAATTTCAAGATGATTAAAAGAATTAGCAAAAGAGCTTGAAGTGCCTATCATTGCTTTGTCTCAGCTTTCTCGTAATGTAGAGCAGAGGATAGACAAAAAGCCTCAATTAAGTGATCTTAGAGAGTCTGGAGCAATTGAGCAAGATGCAGATAGTGTAATCATGTTACACAGAGAAGATTATTACGATCCTGATACAGATAGAAAATGAGCAACTGATGTTTGTGTCAGAAAAAATAGGAATGGAGCAGTTTGAGAAGTTGAATTGAAATTTATGGCAAGTATTATGAAGTTTGTTGAGACTGAAAAAGGTGAAAAGAGTGATTGAACATACTAGTATGTCTTTGTCGGGTTACAAACCCCACTAGCTTCGCGAACAGCTCCCCTTATCAGGGGAGAATTTTAATAAAAAAAGGAAATTTCCTCCCTGATAAGGGAGGTTGTTCTGTTGAGCAAAGCGAAACTAGGTGGGTTTGAGTAAAAAAGTATAATGTCAGGTTAGACCTGTTGTTTTAGTTAATTTGTATAATAGATTATATAAAATATTTTAGATAATGTCCATATTCTATATTGATTTTTTGGAAAGATGTGGGAACTAAAGGTTAGAGTATTTTTATATATTATTGTTGTTTTTTTTTCTTGCATGATTAAACACAAGATGTAAATAAAAATTAAATAAAAAATTATCGAGATATGATGTCCCGTAAGGATGGATTGTCGCGATAAAAAGATTTTTTCCATGGTTTCTAAATTTGTATTCAAATTAGAGCTATGTGCATGAATAGTAACTTATCCAAGTGAAGGACATGCAGAAAAATCTAGAGACGGTTTTTTGATTTGTAAGTGAAGTTTGGAAATCAAAAAGCGTATAGAGATTATAAAATGAGTTTGTAGTTTTATGTAGATTAATCTCATTTCATAAGCTCTATGCCATGATAAAGGGCTGTCCGTCTCTAGGTATACCTAGATAAGCGGACCGCAACATGTTTTCATGGAGTGGTCTTTTTTTTTATTGAAAAATTTTTTATTATATATATTTTTATTTGGTATTTTTATTAGACTTAATTATATGGAAAAAATTATAAAAGAATTAAAATCAATATTGAAAAAATATAAATTTTTGCACTGATATTCGTGGGCAGATAGATATTTTGTGAAAAAGAAAAATGTGGATAAATTAGTTGTCTATTTTTATGAAAAGAAAAATTTTGTTATGTTTTGATTGTCTTTTCAATGAACTGAGATATTAGATAAATATCCGATGTTGAAAGTTGCTTGTGATGAAGTTTGAAAATCTACATTAAAATGGAAAATTCGTTCAATAGAGGATATTGAGAAAAAGTGAATTTCAAGTGTCGTTGAAAATTTGGCTGAATATTATTGAATGGGTAAATAGTTTTTTTAGTTAGAAAAAACTAGCAATTTCGAAGAAATTACTAGTTTTATATTTTTGGATTTTTTACTACTATTTAACAGCAGCTTTGAATTCTGATCCAGCTTTGAATGTAACAACGTTCATTGCAGGGATTTTAATTTTTTGAGAAGGATTTTGAGGATTAACTCATGTTCTTGCAGCTCTCTTAGATTTTTTGAATGTTCCAAATCCTGTTAATCTAACTTCTCCATCTTTTTTAACTCATTTAATAACAGCTTCTACAAAAGAGTTAACTAATTCTCCAGCAAGTTTCTTTGAAACTCCTAATTTTTCTGCTAATGTAGCGATTAATGCAGTTTTTGTCATTTTCTACTATAATAATAAAGATAAAAAAAACTTAACGAACATGAATATAGAATTATTTGTACTAATTTCAAGTTAAAATGAAGAATATTGTTTAAATTTTGCCTTTTGTAGTCCATATATGCTCGATTGGATTGAATTTACTTTTTTTATTTTATAATTTATCGACTAATAGTTGCTCATTATTGATGGTGTCTTTTTGTATTGCAAGTCTCCCTTGAATAAAGATAGCTTTTTGCTAATATTACACTATCTATTTTATTTTTCATTTTGCTTATGACATATTTTGCGATTTTAGGGAAGAATAAAGAAATAAGTATAGAGGAATTAAAATTGGTAAAGCCAGTCAATCTTTTGGAAATAAATAATATTTTGGTGACTTTTGAGACTGAAAAAGCAGAGGAGTTGAATAATTTATGATGAATTATTAAGTGGTGAGAAATAGTAGATAAAGACTGATTAAAAAATAGATTAGAATGACAGAAAATCTTGTGAACAAAGGACAAAGATTTTTGAATAAGATTGAAAAAAGAGTTTTGAATCAAGAGATTCAAGTTGGTTGATTTATTCAAGACGGACAAGGAAGTAAAGAATAAGTGAGTTGAGGTTGTGAAGATTCAGAATAATTATGGGGTAGTGCTATGATATCAAAATATTTGATTGTATGAGGAAATCGATTTTTCCAAGCCTTCTCGTAGCATGAAAATGTGAATGATGCCAGCGAAATTTACGCATATTATGTTGAATATTTGATTGTGAATTTGTAAAAAAAGACCGGTTGCGATTTATGATCCTTTTGCTTGATCCGGAACGACATGATTTTTGGCAAATCATTTTTGATATGATTTTTTTTGATCAGATATCGATATTCAGCACTCGGAAAAAAATATGATTTGGTGGATGAAAAATTCTTTACATACAGATAAAAAATTTGAAATTTTTCAACATGATATTACAAAAGAAATTCCAAATTGAAGTTTGCAAGGGAATATTTTAGTTATCTCTGAATGATGGTTGTGACCTATTGTCACTGATAGAGCGACGGCACAAGATGTTTCGAAATATCAAAATCAAGTTTGGGATTTGTACAAAAAATTTATTACTACAATTTCAAAAACTAGAGAAAATCACAATACGAAAGCTGTATTTACTATACCATATTATATTAATCAATCAAATTTTTTGGAGCAAGAAATTAAGACATGGAGTAGTACTTTCGGATGGAAGATGTCGAGTATTGATGAGGTGTACAGCAGAGAAAATCAAAAAGTTTGAAGAAAGATTATTGTTTTAGAATAGCGTTTTATATTTTAAAATTTCGATTATGAAAAAGATTTTTTTGTTTGTTTCGTTAGTTTTTGCTTGTTTATTCTTTGCATGATGTAAAGAAAATAGTTTACTTTGAAGATTGTGATTTTTAAATATTATGGATTGAGACGGAATGGTGAGAAGTGCTGAAGATATTTGTCTGTCTTTTGATGGTCAGATTTCTGAGACAGAGGATTGAGAAGCTATTTGTATTTTACCAAATGATGAATTCTGTTATATGTTTGATATTGAAGATGGTGGATGTGATTTATTAGGATATGAATACGAATATGAGTGATATATGCCATCATCTGTTTATTGTGAAGAAAATTGATGAACTTATCAAATTTGGTTAGAGTGAGGAGAAGAGCAGGAAGTTTGTACTTTTGATGATGATAGTTTTTGTTATTTTGATGATTTAGTTGTCTGAAAATGTAGTAAATGAGAGTTTTATTATGATGAAGATGGGGTCGATGAGTATGATGCAATTTATGAATCATGTTTGTCTGCTTGAGAAGATTTAGTTTGTTGAAAAGATTGAAATACATATTTTAATAGGTGCATGATGATGTTAGAGTGAGTTGAGGAAGAAACAGAATTGGCTGAAATTGTTGATTGAGAGTGCGTATTTGGATAGAAATTTCTGTCTCCCTTTTTTAAAGGGAGAAGTCCGAAGGACAGAGGGATTTTTTTATTGTTATATTTGGGGCGCTTCGCCCCCAAACCCCAGACTCGACTTTTCCCACAATTAAGCTGGAAAAGTCGAGAGAAAAGAGCCCTCTCAAAAAATTTTTCAGTCATACTTTCCGTTTGTTGATTCACTAATTGAATACGGAGAATCGTTACATCCGATTCTATCGGACCGTTTTGGCATATCTTTTTCAGTAATTTCAACGCAGTCTGACAAATGAAAAATTTTTGGCTGACGCCTTTTTTGACCACTTCTAGCAGAACTTGATTTTAGTGAAAATTTTAATATAGTGAATCGTATTGTGAATTGTTTTTGTTATTATTTTTAATTTTTAAATAATTTAAATGGCAAAGGAAAAAACTTATGTAAAGGTTGAAAGTTCAAAGCCAGCAAGTAATGAAGTTTACTGAAAGGATAGTCATGGAAAGATTATCAAGATTGAACAAACATGAGATCCTAAAAAAAGAGCTGGATGTAGAAGATTTTTTGCAGTTTTATGTTGGTTAATTGCTATCGCATTTGAAGTTATCGGAATCTTGAGATTAAACGGTAATATCAATTGGTTTAGTAATATGGAAGTTGTGACTTTCTTGTTAATCTGTCTTTGAATTGATTTGATATTTGTTATTATTTGATCATTATTATGGAAGAAAGCAAATCATATTGATCCTGCTTCTGAAAAGAACAAAGCAAAATTCTGGTTGTGGAATAATTTAGGTACAATACTTTCTGTAGTAGCATTTTTACCTATAATTATTTTAGTTTTCACTAATAAAGACCTAGACAAAAAATCAAAAGGTTTAGTTGGATGAATTGCTATCGCAGCTTTAGTTATTGCTGGATTGGCTAGTTATGATTATAATCCTGTTTCTATAGAATGATTAGAAAGAGCACAGCAAGAAGTATTACAAGTAAGTCCTTCTGGAAATGTTTATTGGGCTCCACACAGTAAAAAATACCATGTAGATCCAGACTGTCCAGCTTTCTCAAATAGTGAAACAGTTTATGAATGAACAGTTGCTGATGCTTATGAAAGAGGTTTAACAGATCCTTGTAGAAGATGTATTCCAGAGTTATCTGATGAAGAATATGAGGCTCTTGAGCACAGTCATGAATGAGAAGAAGTAGAAGTTGAGAAGGAAGAAGGTTGAAATGTAATTAGTGATTTATTGTGAGAATTGGTTTGAGAATAATTAAATAATTTTATATAAAAAAAGGAGCCCAACGTTTGCGGGGGCTCTTTTTCTGAATTTGATTATTATTCTTGTTTGACATTTTTTTTAAAATATTTATAAATAAATATTTTATGGATTGTTAAATTTTGTTATATGTTGAAAGATAATGAGTTCCTAGATTTATTTGATAATAAACGCTATGAAATAAATAATATTTATGATTTTTTTGATAATAAAGAAATTAAATCTAAAATATTTAGTACATTATGAATAAATGATTTTTTAGATGTAATTGTGGAAAAATACAAGGACAAATCACTTGATGCTGAAACACAGAGAACTATCGAAATAATATCACATTATTATATTGCAAAACTTTTGTATGAAAAAGATGTTATTGGTAGTGTGGAAGAATTTTCTTCATCTAACAAGACATTAAAATCGTGTTTTAAAGGGAAAATTGATGATATTAAGTTATTGAGATTTTCGTTGATGCCTGTAATATTTTCTTCTATTAAGGAGCATTTTTTGTGATGAAATTCTTGGCAAGATTATTTGGATAGGTTTAGTGAAGAAAATCTTATGGACATATTAAACACTGCAAAAGAACGATCAGAGATTGAGGACTTTTCTTTATTAAAGCCTTCTGAATTATCAAATAAAAAATTTATTAGCGAAATTAGAAATGCTTTGGATCATACTCGTTATGTTTTTTGATCTGAAGCATTATATATAAAAAATCCTAAAAATACATATCATAAGCAGGAGTTTGAAAAAGAAATTCCTTATGCATTTTTACTTTTATTTATTTTGAATTTGCCACATTTTATACCAAAAAATTCATTGGGTATATCCTTATGTTGTGATGATGAAGAAATATTTTCAAATTCAAAAAATTTAAAATTTAGTGATTATAAAGACAGTTTGCATATTTATCAGCATCTTGCAGAGTGAAAATATGAAGATGATACTATTACAAAAAATAGAGAAATTTTTTTATCAAAATATTTAATTGGTGATGTGTGAGAGGTCGTAGAGGAGCATGATTTCGTAGAATGAGGTGATGAGAAAATTAAAAGTAGGGTATTGGAGGAATGATGATTGCTGACTAGTTATTTTAATAAAGAAAAGCTAGATTCAAAGCATTTGGAATATGTACTTGTTTCTTTATGAATGTCTTCTTTGACAATTCCGATGTCGATACTTGTTTATTTGTTGTTTGTTAGTGATAATTCTTATAAATGATTGAAATCTTCTGAGTTTATGGATAAAGCATACGATTTCTTATATTTAATATTTTCTGATTATTTTACGGGTTGTGGTGTATATAAAAATGATATGGATAATGCTATTAAAAATTATCATCTTAATATAAGAGGTGATAATAATGATATTTGAGATACTATTAATTACTCATTTCCATCTGAAAAAGATAAGATTTTAGACAATATAAGAAATAATTTAAGGATAGCAAAGCAGGAAAGTAATGGACAATCTGTAATGAAAACTATTATGTGATGCCGAAAATATGTATATAGTTATTTGATGAAATGTGGTTTTAAAGATGAATGAGATATTTTTCAAAAATGAGAAATAAAGATTACGTTAGAAGAATTGGTAAATCTTTGTTATTTTACATGTGGTGATTATTTCGCTATTAGTTGAATTATTGAGACATTTCCAAATCGATTAAAAGTTCAGATGATTAAGATGGTTTATCTTAATGAGCTTATTCCGTTGCAAAAAAGTGGCAAAAAGGGTAGGAAATCTGAGGAAGAACATATTAGAAATGCACTTGCACATGATAATTATACCATTTTGGCTTGAGTGGATCAAATTGTGCTGCGTGATGGTTATAGTCGTGGTGATGATAGGTGGAACCGAGAAAGAATATATAAATTATCAGAGTTGTATGAAAATACATATAAGGCAATGGATGATAATATGAAAAATATAAAGCTTAATTTTGATTGAAGTGCCTTGATTAATTAAATTGCTTAGTAAGAGTGGAGTAGTACCCTTTTCTACTTTACTCTACTCTGTCTGAAAGTAGTAAAAAAATTTAAATATTAATTTATTTGTGCAAATTTTTGTAATTTTTTCTTAAAAGTGGCTTAAGAAGGGGAGTATCGAAAAATAGCTAAAAATAGGGGTATTTTTGGTTTGCACAATGTATCTTGTGCAAAGTAAAAGTACTTTTTTTATTGAGCCGATTGAGGCTCTTTTTTGCATAAATTGACTATTAACTGATGTAATTATAAAAAAAATAAAACATAAAATCAAGTGCAAACAGCAAAAAAAAATATAATTTTTCATCTATACTGCCCTGTTTTTGATGTTTTACTAATTCTTACCTGATATTTCTTAAAAATTATAGGTTAGTTTACTCTATTAAAAAAGAGATAAGCGACTCCTAAAGCCATTTATCTCTTTCTCAGATGGTTCATTTTTGTTAATTAGATATAAAATCCTTAATTTTTACTATTTTTTGTTTGAATAATGCTAGTTGTGAATTAGTATCTTATCAAGGGATGCGAACGAAAATTCAAATTCGTTAATTTTTTGTTTTGAGTCGAAAAACTAACCAGCTAAAATTTTACCAAAATTTCAAAATGGTCATTTTTTCAGATTTTTTTATTAAATTCATGATAAAACATTAATTTCTGATCAAGGTATAAGATTCATGGAATTTGCTTTCCATAAATTAAACATATTTGGTCTATTTTTAATAACTCATGCAATAGTTTGATATTCTAATCAAGAGAAATCATTTGGATCGATTTCAAAATCTTGTAAATTTGCTTGAGCGTTTTTTAGATCTTCTTTTTCTAATGATAAATAAGTCTGAGTCGTTAGAATTGATGAATGTCACATTAATTCTTTAATTGTCATTAAATCAACTCATTTTTTTAATAACTGAGTTGCGAAAGTGTGTCTTAATTTATGAGGAAAAACGGGGGAGTGTATTCCTGCATTAATTCATGCGTCTTTGACTACCCTCTCTACACTATCTCTAGAAATCTGGTGTCATAGGGAGTTTCCTGAGAAACTTACAAAAACATATTCAGAATTAATTCATTTCTTTTTACATGCTAAAACAAGTTCCCATAAGAGATTAAGATGCTTTTGAAATAAGTATACTACCCTATATTTTCTTCCTTTTCACTTTATAGTAACAGCTTCTCTTAAGGCATCAACTCTTAAATTACATAATTCTGAAACTCTAACTCCTGTATATAATAGAACTTCAACCATACATAAATCCCTTAATCTAGCTAGATAGTTTTTAGATTTATCATTTTTCATATAATCAATGAGCTGTCTACATTCAACCTCTGAAAGTGCTTCAATAGGCTTTCTATCTTCTTTAGCATAATAAAAATCTTTTGAATCAATATTCGCTCTTTGTCACTTAATTCAGCAAAATCTAAGAAAAGTTTTAACTGCAGATAATTTATTATTCGAAGTTCTGGCACTTACTCACTTCTCTCTCAACTCCTCTATAAATCAATCAACATCAAATATTGTCATTAATTCTGGATTAGAGACTCCCCTTTCACCTTGAGTTTTTCTTAATAAGAAATTATCAAATTTTGTAATAGTTCTTATATAATTATCTACAGTATGTTGAGAAAAATTTCTACTTAGTAGTAACCACCTGGAGAACTCCCCTATTATTGGACATCAGGTAGTGTCTTCTAGATTTTTGGCTTCTTGATTATTATCTTTTGATGATATATAAAAGTTTTCATCACTTGGATCACGAAATTTACAATATAATTTAACA